>Ga0206955_1144_pt1 | contig 18894 bp, 22 predicted proteins | sample Alteio_BWOrgHeat_34_FD_153247 | JGI IMG/M metagenome (GOLD analysis project Ga0206955, IMG submission 153247) | Enriched cells from forest soil in Barre Woods Harvard Forest LTER site, Petersham, Massachusetts, United States -... | ecosystem: Environmental > Terrestrial > Soil > Temperate forest >...
AAATAATTATAAAGCAGCAAATATTGCTGATAGTAAATATGGACCGTTTATATCGCTTGTAGGACTTTTTGTTTTGATCCTTAATATTCGCGATTGGCATAAAAGGATCAAGAAAAATAAACAGTAGTAATGAGTTCTATTTAGGTCGTGGCCCCACGGGTTCTCCATATAGAAATGTATTTTGGGGAGGTCTTTCAAATCAAAACGAACATAATTATAATCGCCTCGTCCAGAACCTGTGTGTGCTTCGGGAGTGGAGACAATTACTCCTCCTATTTCTGTTAACGATAGATATTTCAGATCGTCGTTGGGTTGAAAGTACTGTCGTAAGCCTGAATAAATTAACCATGAGCAGAATGCAAAAACTACAATGTAGAAAACGAACATCACCTTGTCTGTTGATTTCTTCTGCGAATTGACGTCATCTTCTTTGTCGTGAACGACAGACGTTCCATTTAAATTTTCTTTAGTCAGAATTTCCTTTATCAGGTCATAATTGTATTCTTCATCGTCTGTAGCTATCGTATATTTTTTATTGGCCGTACATACAGTAAGTGATTTTGTTTTTTTGTCATCACCATATATATCCTCATTCCATTTAATGATATCGCGGATAATAATCGTTTTTATTTTTGTTCTCAGATAGGAATATACTACAAGACGGTCATCAAATACTTCAAAAAAGCCACCCTGAAAATACATTGAGCCGAAACATGACAATGCAAATACACCAAAGAAGCCACCAACAATTAACGGCATAATTTGAGGATATCCGTTTAAAAGGGCTCCTCTCAAAATCCAGGCACTGCATAGGCCAAAAAAGATTCCGCCGAAAAGAAGGAACAGTGCAATACTGCCGAATGGTTTAGATTTTGCCAGTGGTTGTTCTATCATTTATGCAGATTTTCAGAAATCAACGTGAACGTACAATATTTTTGATGATATTGGTAAAATGACTTAAGTCTTGCAATAGACGTATTGCTTTAACAGGTCTCTATTTTTACAATTCAGAGGATGCCTGGTTTTGTTGCACCTCGGGTACTGTCTTGGAAACACTTCTGATCGCAGTCATTTTCATCCTAAACCCTTGCCAGTGCTGCAAAAAAAATCGATGACACTACAGGTAACGCACTGTCACAGATCATTAGTTTGATCATTTCCAAAAACTGAATAGAGAATATAATAAACTTTATTCGTCCCGAGGAGCCAATGAAAAGAGGTACCTACAAAAAGGAAAAGTCAGAGTGAACACGAATAGCCAGGGGCTGCAAATCGCATCCTTTTTTGTTATTTTTATTACATGAAAACGATAGTTGCGGTATTATTGTTGTTATTGTCATTTCGCGATAGCTACGCCTGCGATTGTAATACCATAAAAGGATTGAAAGAATGCGATGTCGCTTTTAATGGGAAAGTGTTATCTATCCAAAGAGTTGATTCTGTTATTGTCTATTATGAGATAACATTTGCGATAGATACGGTTGTTAAGGGGAAAATAAGCAATCAAAATGTAACAATTATCATGCCGTGCCTGCAAGATGGATGTTGTGGAATTCCAATGCATATCAATGATAAATTTGCTGTCTTTGCTTACATTGAAGATGTAGGATATAACATAGGAAAAAGACTACAAACCGACCAGTGCTGGGAAACGCGTAAAATCCAGTAAAAATTCAAAGTGAGTCACTACCCAAAAAATTGGTCGAATGAGTGCAGTGTACCTCCGTCGCTAAAGCTATGGCGGTCGATGGAGATTGCCCTGAAGGACAGGAATCCGAGACTTCGTTCCTGCCAATGACGTAGCGCTGAAACTGATGAAAATCAAATCATTAAAAATCCGCTAAAAATCAATGCCCTGTACGGATCGGGTAGCCCCTACGCGGCAAAATATACTTCCGTATTTCATTTACTACAAAGCGGGAACCCCTACGGGGTTGTTCCCTGAGATCTGACTCATTCTACCAATATCCAAAACAGTATTTCGTCATTTTATTATGATCGTGGTGCAACCGAATAACCCCTCGCAAAGACGATGAATGAGCGCTGCCCTTCACAGTTTTGCTTGTCACTTTTCAAGGAAATTCAGCATCGGCTAATCAGTTATTCCTTCTGACATTGCGGGGCCGGACTGCCGGCAGACAGGTGCGGTTTTTTTAATTGCAAGTCAGGGTAGGGTGCTCGTAATTATCAGACTGGTCTTCGTGGCTGGGGGCATCAACGCATTTATAGTCCTTTTCAAGCAGCAGGAACATTTGTTTACCGTCTCCGGTGCTCATATTGGCGTCATAGCCTACCTTCTCCGTGGTCGTCCATTCCCGTACCATTGCATCAGGCACGGTCATGGTGATCTTGTTATCTTTATAATGAGCAGCAAGCGAATCGCCTTCCTGTACTTTCTGCAGTGCATAGCTGAAGGTAGTGCCCCCAAATTCTGTGTGCTCTTCGAGATAGCCATCCTTGCCAAAATTGTCCACTTCGGTACGTGTCAGGCGGATGCGTACAGAATTACCCTTTATCCGGATCTTCATAATAAGCTCATTAATTAAAACTTCAGACGCTGCTAAATTACTACTCTTTCTGCACCTGTATAAATATTGAAGCGTTCACCCCTCAGAAAACCCACTAACGTCATACCCCATTCATCCGCCATCTGCACTGCCAGGCTAGATGGTGCGCCTACCGCCGCCACTATCTTTATGCCAGCCATAATGGCTTTTTGCACGAGCTCGAAGCTGGCCCTGCCACTGAGCAGCAGTACATGTTCGTCTGCCGGTACCATTTGCCCCGCAAGGGCGGCACCTATTAATTTGTCCAGCGCATTGTGCCTGCCCACATCTTCACGCGTGAGTACGAGCTGGCCGCTCATGTCGAAGAGCGCACAACCATGCAGTCCGCCTGTCTGCGCAAACACTTCCTGGTGCTGCCGCAGTTTGTCAGGCAATTGCAGCAGCAATGCGGCAGGCATACGCAGGTCGTCCTTTGTGTCAAGGACCGGGCAGGACGCGAACACCGCCTCAATAGAAGCTTTGCCGCACACCCCGCAACTTGATGTGGTGTAAAAATTCCGTTCTATGTTGCCGAGATCCGGCAGCAGCTCCTTAATGAGTTTTACAACTACCACCTGCTCTTTCTGTTCGTCGGCATAGCTTATATCTGCTATGTCGGCGGAAGACCGAATGACGCCTTCGGTATACAGGAAGCCCGTGGCCAGCTCAAAGTCATGGCCGGGAGTGCGCATGGTAACGGAGATACTTTTGCGGACAGGTTTGCCTGCATCTGTGAACTCCAGCCTTATCTCCATGGGTTCCTCGGTGGCAAGGGTATCGTCGTCTTCTGTGAGAAGTGTGGCGTTGACCCTTGTAACAGGCACTCGTGTAACAGATGTTCCTTGCATAAATGATGATGCGTTACTCCTTCACTACCGCCTGCCTGTGGAGCAAGTTCCCTGCGTCATCCTGTATCACCACCCAGTAAACCCCGGGGGTAAGGTCGCCTACAGGTATGTGCGCTTCATTTTGCCAATGCAGCGAATTACGGCTCACTACCTGGCCGCGGATATTCATAAGCAGAACAGATACAGGTGTGTTTGCCGGTACATTCAGCCTGCTGATGCTGATGGTGTTTGTAGCCGGGTTGGGGTACACCACAGCAGATCCAGATGCCGGCAATGTTCCCTTGATACCGGTATTGTCTATAGTGTAGGGGTTGTAATAATAGTAAGTGATAAAATTGGGGGTACTGGGGAAGGACGTAAAATTATACTCATAGTCCTTCAGCATTACCGGGTCATGCGATGAATTGTAGGTCATTACGTCAACGGTCTGCGGCACCCATGTATTCAGGAGGCTGTCGAAGCCCTGGATGTTCACTGTATCTGGCAGTCCTGTTGTGGAGTTGATGATCTTATTCATGTAGAACATGGGCGCCCAGTAGCCATTGATAGGATCATACTGGTACTCCTTCCAGGTATTATGATAAGCATAGGTCCCTGAGTAAGTGAATGTGTCCTTGATATAAGGCGACAGAGTGGTGCCATCAAAAAAGCTGCTGAATACGCTCAGCAGCCTGTTGCTGCCATCGTACGTATTCACGTATTTGAACTGTTCGGTAAGCGGCAGGAGGAAGCTGGTATCAGTTGTGTTGGTGTAGTTGTCTATCTGTACCAGGTTATTAGACCCGTCATAGGTGTACAATGTCCGGGAACCTAACCGCCACATGCCGAGGTGGTATTCGTAGGTGCTGTCTTCCACCAGTTTATTGGCTGCATTGTATTTGTAGAACTGGCGGAATGCACTGTCTGCCACGCCGGCCTTCCATACATAGGCGAATGCTGTATCAATGTTTTTGGCGCTGTTGAATTTGTTGGTATACGTCATATTCGGGTTAATGACCGAATCGACGAAGAGGTCAAGATAACTGGTCAGGTTGTACTGGCTATTGTAAGTTCCATAGGCAGTTTCAGAATATCCATATACAAGTGTATTAGGGTCTATGGTCCATCTCATGAAGGTATCGAAAAGTACCTGTGGTCGTCCGAAAATGCCTCCATTATTATTGAATACGGGCGAAGTGCTGTACGGATAATTGTAAGCGTAGAGCATACTGTTGTAATCGTATTTAGAACCGCAGCCGGGGGCATAGCCAAGATAGATGGAGTCTGACTTTGATGATAGCGTCATATCCCATGTGCTTTGGGCGACCACGTGCTCTCCAGGAATGCCCGTAGTCTTGCCGGCAGAAAATGGAGACTGGTTTTGCTGCAGTAGTGTATTCAGCAAAGCCTTGTGTTCGGGCCTTTGTGATAATTTAATACTGTGTTGCGCATAGGAGCTGGTCATTCCCAGCAGGGCAAATAACGATAGTACAATTCGCTTCATCAATGTTGGTTAAAGAGTCAATAAGTCGGTTCGGGAACGATGGCAAAATAAAGTCCACCATCTTACTATTCGCGGCTTCCCCCCGTCTTGAAAAAAAGAAAAACAACTGCGCAATATGGCAGACTTTATTTTGCCATCATTCCCTGATCATGGAAAGTTAGCGAAAATGCCAGATATAATAAAATGCAAATTTAAAATTCATATGTTTATAAATAATTTTGTCAACAGTCATAAAATATGTACCTTGGATTACTTATTCAATAAATTTGTTGGATAAAGAAGGTCATCACTTCATAAAAAAGTGCAATGAAAAAGTTTACTTCAGGAAAGCGCATCGGCGTTACTGCTATCGCCTATATATTTGTTATAGCAGGTGTGCTCGCGCTAGCGGATGCCTGTAAAAAAGGCAAGCCGGCAACGGAACCCGCGAGGCAAGGTACTGTGCAGGCCACAAAGGCAGCAACATCCCAAAGCCAGCCGCTGACACAAGTGGTCAGTATTGCTAATATCCGTCAGTCGGGAGATGGCCGTGCGTCCAAGATCATGTTCAACCAACTGGAGGAAGTGTTCACCGTGACAGATGCAAGTATGCTCTCTGTTTTGCAGGGCGCATTCGCCGCTCATAAGAGCATGCAGATAACCTTCGATCCGTGGCAGGCGTCGATATTAAAGATAGACAACCTCACTGCTGCGCAGGGTGCTGTGTCATCAGGGCAGCGGCTTGCCGGTGGTGGTTCGGCTTATGAAATAGATCTTTCGAAGATGAGCAATGATGTGGTGAACAGCTTGCCAGCTTCGGCGGTATTGAATGCGACCACTGATAGCCTCGCCAACGTGATACCTGATATGGCTACAGCACAACTGATGTTCGACTACATCACCCACCAGGCATGTGCGCTTCCCGGCCCATATGGTATAGATCAATGCATATCGTTCCAGTACTGCGAGGATGGCTGCTATGCCCGTGCCCATAAGATGTGCTGGGTCATCAATAACAAGTTCCACTATGGTACGCATAAGATATTCAGCTTTGCCAATGCTGGCACTGATGAGCTATGTGTGAAGGCCGAGAAGTGGGGTGGCTGCTGCGTTAACTGGTGGTACCATGTTGCGCCTATTGTGAATATCAAGACCCCATCAGGCACAAAGGCATATGTGTTCGACCCGGCCATGTTCGATCAGCCGGTATTGCTGGCCACCTGGTTGCATGCACAGGAGAACCCTGCGTGTGTTCCTTCGGGCGACAAACCACACGTAACGATGATAAACATACAGCCTACGGCGTCCTACTGGCCTGCTGATGGTTCGGGCTATACATTCGGGACAGACCCATTGTATACCAGCACGAACAGTACGATGGTCAGCTATGCTCCGCTGAAGACATGTCCATAAATATGATCGCAGCCAGGCCATATGCACGCTTTGCCTATCTCCTATGCACGCTTGTGTGCTTGTTGTTATGGGGTTCCCCGTATGCCGATGCGGCTATGAAGGGGCATAAAAAGAAGAAGACAGTATCACACAAGCTTACGGTTGCAGCCATTCGCCCTGCCAACAATGAGGACACCTTTCTCAGAATCTCGTTCCTGCAGTCGGCAAGGTTTTATAAATTGCCTAAGGATGCCAACCCGATGTACCTGCAGTTGCTGAAAGAATCCATGCAGACCCACAATGAAGTGACGGTGGAGCGTGCAACGGAGGAGTCGGACGTTATTGTCAGTGTTGCAAAACAGTAGCTGTTATACCTTCAGCGTATCGTGGTCAGTGGTTTTTTCGTTCATGGTTTCGGCCAGCACCCTGCAGATGCCGAACGTGCGACGATGATAGGGAGAAAGCCCGGTCGCCTGTATTTGCTCTCTATGAAGCGCAGTACCATAGCCTTTGTTGTCATTCCATCCATATTGAGGATGTTCCTGGTGGATCCGGTGCATATACTCATCGCGGTGGGTTTTGGCCAGGATGCTTGCAGCAGCTATTGATGCATAGATGGCATCTCCCTGTACCACGCACTGGTGCACTATACCGAAATAGGGTGCGAAAATGTGACCATCTATCAGTAACAGGTCCGGCCGCGTGGTGAGCTGATCAACGGCTAAGTGCATTGCCTTAAAGGATGCCTTCAGTATGTTGATGCGGTCTATTTCGATGTGATCTACCATGCTCACCGCCCAGGCGATCGCAGACGCCTCGATAACGGGCCGCAGGGCGTCACGGTCGTTCTCGGATACCTGCTTGCTGTCGTTGAGCAAGGGATGATGAAAACCAGGCGGCAGTATAACAGACGCAGCAAATACCGGACCGGCAAGGCATCCGCGCCCGGCTTCGTCGCAGCCGGCCTCAAGCAGCCCTTTTTTAAAAAAACGTTTCAGCATCCGGCCATAGTAAAATATTATTACAAAATAAACGAAAAAGGGTGGAACGCGGTGGGTGGCCAGACAGATATTTGCCGACAAACCTAACAAACTGATCTTTGTTTTGCGTTGTGGCACAATTCTATTAGGTTTGATAATACGCAACTAAAAAGCAATCATGAGGACAGTAAAGCTTCCGTTCTATGCCCGACTGGCACTTACACTCCTGGCCGTGGTGCTTGTATTCGTCGTCCTCAAGGAGGCCAGGGATATATTCATTCCGCTTGTCTTTGCGTTGCTTATATCTATTTTACTGTACCCTCTTACGCGGTTCTTTGAACACAGGCTCAGGCTGGGCCGGGCCGGGGCTGCCATCATATCGGTCTTGTTGTTTGTGGCGGCATTGGCGGGGTTCATCTATTTTATTGCGCTGCAATTTATTGGGTTCTCAGACGATCTGCCCCAGCTGCGCACGCGATTTCAGCAAATGTTTGCCAGCCTTCAGAACTGGGTGGGCTACAAAATGCACATCAGCGGCAGGCAGCAATCAGACTACATAAACCGATCGCTGAACAGTATGATGGAGTCTGCGGGCCATGCTTTGAGCAATGTCTTTGTATCCCTCACGGGTATCCTGCTGCTTATAGTGTTCGTGCTCATTTTCACGTTCTTCATGCTGTATCACCGCAGGCTGCTGATGAAATTCGTACTGCACCTGTTCTCCATACCCAACAGGGAAAAGGTGAAGGAAGTGGTGATGGAGACGAAGACCATGATAAACGCCTATGTGCTGGGCCTCGTGATAGAGATGGCAATTGTCAGTGTGGTCAATTGTTCGATATTGTTCGTACTGGGGGTTAAATATGCCTTGCTGCTGGGCGTGATGAGCGCTGTACTGAACATCATACCATATCTCGGTATCTATACTTCGATCGTCATTTGTATGCTGGTGGTTTTTGCCAACAGCGCCGGCAACCTGGCGCTGGAGACAGGCATGTCATTATTTATTGTCCACCTGCTTGATTCCAATATACTCATGCCCCGAATAGTAGGTTCCCGAGTAAAAATGAATCCGTTCATTACCGTTGTTGCAGTGATAGTCGGTGAATTCATATGGGGCATTCCCGGCATGTTCCTGTTCATTCCCATCACCGGTATCATGAAGATGGTATGCGAGCGCGTGGATGGGCTGGAAGCATGGGGTCTGCTGATAGGCGTAGAGGAAACTGAACCGCGGGTGCGCACGATGAAAAAAAGTATCGATACCGATAAGTAAATGTGCGCCGGGCGTCGCTTGTCATGCGTTTTGGGCGGTGCAAACAGGTGCGGAGGATATTCTGTTAAAGAAAATTAAAATCACATTCTTTTATTACGCTACTAATGGCTTGTGCAGTTAAATTTGCGCATTCGACCGTATGTTCCAGTTTCAGCACATTGACCATTTATTTTTCCTCGGACTTGTACCGGTACTCGTCGTGTTGTTCTCGGCTGCTGTGCTGTGGCGGAGAAAGAAATTGCAGAAGCTCGGTGACGAAAGTCTTATCAACGGGCAGATACAGGGATTTATTCCGGGAAGGAGCACCTTTAAATTCATACTGCTGGCCATAAGCCTCACCGCTGTAATTATAGGCTGGGCAAATCTGAGGGTGGGAGATAAAACCGAAAAGGTACAACGGAAGGGCGTAGATGTAGTGATAGCACTGGATGTGAGCAAAAGTATGCTGGCGAAAGACATTCAGCCGGACAGGCTTACAAGGGCCAAGCAGCTCATCATGCGCATGACCGACAAAATGCAGAACGACAGGGTAGCACTCATCGTCTTTGCAGGCAAGTCGTACCTGCAGGTACCGCTCACCATAGATTACAGCGCGGTGAAGATGATGCTGCAGAATGTGTCGCCGGATATGGTGCCCACGCAGGGCACAGTAATAGGTGATGCCATAGACATGGCGATGGAATCGTTCAGCAAGAACGAACGTAAGTACAAGTCGCTCATAGTGATATCAGACGGAGAGGACCATGACGAGCTGGCACTGGAAAAGGCACGGCAGGCAGCAGATGCAGGGGTAATAGTTCATACAGTGGGCATCGGGTCGCCCCAGGGCGCTACCCTGTATGACCCCGATACGAAGTCGCTGAAGCTGGATGAGAATGGCAGTCCGGTGATAAGCAAGCTGAATGAAGACGAGCTGCGATCACTGGCGACCGCAGGGCATGGCACGTACAACCTGCTGCAGAATACAGATGAAGTTGCAGAAAAGCTGACGACCAGCCTGGAGAGCATGGAACAGAAAAGCCTGGGTTCGGTGGTCTATACAGATTTCACAAGCTATTTTCAATACTTCCTGGCAGCCGGCCTGATAGCATTGATAGTGGAGTGGCTGCTGCCGGGGGTTAAAAAAAATAAAAATGGAGCGATCGCATAGTGGCCATATAGCCCTGTTGTTGCTGGCACTGGTTGCGGTCAGCCTCCATGCTGCGGCACAGCCGAACAGGTATATACAGCAGGGGAACAAACTATACGAGCAACAGAATTTCAAGGAGGCTGAGGCAAGCTACGCAAGGGCGATAGCTAAAGACCCCAACAATACATCGGCTTTCTTTAATCTCGGCAATTCACTGTACCAGCAGAAGCGTTTTGATTCGTCACGAAAGGTAATGTCTGAGACCGCAAAGCTGGCGACCAATAAAGAAGGTAAGGCCGCGGCCAACTACAATATCGGCAATACCTATATGTCCCAGCAGAAGTGGGAAGATGCAGTCAATTCATACAAACAAACTTTAAGGAACAACCCGCAAGATGCCGATGCAAAGTATAACCTGTCTTATGCCGAGGAGATGATGAAGAAACAGCAGCAGCAGAACAAAGACCAGAAACAGGATAAGAAAGATCAGAAGGACAAGAACGACCAGAAGGATAAAAAAGATCAGAAGGACAAGGATAAGAAGGACCAGCAAGATAAGAACAAAGACCAGCAACCACAGGATAAAAAAGACGATAAGGAAGACCAGCAACCACAAGGCCAGCCCAGCAAGCTCTCACAGCAGCAGGCAGATCAGTTGCTCAATGCATTGCAACAGGAGGAGAAGAAATTGCAGGATAAACTGAAGAAGGAAAAGGGGACACCAGTAAGGCTGCAGAAAGACTGGTAGCAAGCTTTTCATGGGTCATGGCCGTTGGTGCATCATCGTTGTTCGTTGGGCGAATGACGCGGCCGGAATTGTTTCACACCTACTCATTGACGGACACAATTATTGCAACGAACAACAACTATCATCTGCCGGGTCCCTGGTCTTTATCACGCAGGATTGTGAATAACGTGTCAACATCTTTTCGGTAATCTGAGAAAACAGAAAGAAATTTTTTTTAGTAGCAGAAATTCTTTTTAATATTGTGTAAGGATTGTGCTTACTAACCCATCCTTTATAGAGTCCGGCAGCCCACAACCTCGCCGGACTTTTTTATTGTACCTGTTGAAAGTATTGCCAGGCAAGGGTTTCAGCCATTATCAAATTGTGTATGCCGCGCTATTATATTTTTCACAAGCCATTCAGAGTGCTCACGCAATTTTCGGCACAAGGAGACAAAGCAACCTTAGCGGACTACCTGGCACAACTTCCAAAGAATATTTATCCGGTCGGCAGGCTAGACTTTGACAGTGAAGGATTGCTGTTGCTGACAGACGATAAGCCGCTCACACATTTGCTACTCGATCCTTCGTTCGCTCATCCACGTACTTACTATGTGCAGGTAGATGGTGCTGTGACGATCGATGCTATCGAACAGTTGCAGCGCGGTGTGTTTATCAATGTGGACGGCAGACAATACCGGACAAAGAAAGCATGTGCCGAATTATTAGTTACGCCACCAGATGTTGGTGAGCGCAATCCTCCTGTCAGGTTCAGGAAGAGCATACCGACCTCCTGGATAAAGCTGACACTTACAGAAGGTAAGAACAGGCAGGTAAGGCATATGACGGCTGCCGTCGGTTTTCCTACACTTCGGCTGATACGATATGCGATCGGAAGCGTGACGATAGAAGGAATGGCCCCCGGGGAATATCAGCTGATGGACGAGCGTATAAAAGACAGCTTGCTGGATAAATCATAGCTGAAGTACCGGCTTAGCTGTGTGTTTTGTTGTCTAAAAGACACTAAAACGTGTCACATGAAGTAAAATCCTGATCATCAAATCCATAACTTAATTAAATAATTACTTAGTATTTCGTAACTATAGTTATTTTTGCCCCGGCAAACATTTTTAGTTCATGTTCAATTTAGTTTTATTCGGCCCCCCCGGTAGTGGTAAAGGCACTCAATCAGAAAATATAGTATCTACCTATAAATTACAACACATTTCGACCGGGGACCTGCTCCGGGATGAGGTAAGCAGGCATACTCCGCTTGGTACAGAAGCAAAAAAATACATGGACCAGGGTATGCTGGTGCCTGATGAAGTAGTGATAGGCATGATAAGCAGCAAGATCGATGAGATACCTGATGCAAGAGGCTTTGTATTCGATGGTTTCCCACGGACGCGCATGCAGGCAGAGGCGTTGGATAAGCTGCTGGAGTTCAAGCAAACCAAAATTCACCTGGTGCTGTCGCTTGAGGTACCGGAGCAAGACCTCATCAAAAGACTGGTAAGCAGGGGGGAGACCTCCGGGAGAAGTGATGATAATGAAGAAGTGATAACAAAGCGCATCAAAGAATATCATTTAAAGACGCAGCCAGTGGCCAGTTACTACCATGCTTACGGTAAGCTGGAATCGGTGGCGGGCAGTCATACCATAGAAGAAACATTCAAGGCCCTGACAAGGCACATAAACAAGTATATATTACCCGTAACATAGTGGAGAGAGGAAATTTTGTAGATCATATACGTATATTTTGCCGGTCGGGCAAGGGTGGCGCAGGTAGCGCGCATTTCGAACGAAATAAGATGGACGCAATGGCGGGTCCTGACGGCGGCAACGGCGGCAGGGGTGGCCATATCATCCTTAGAGGGAATGCCCAGCTATGGACGCTGCTGCATATGCGTTATTACAAGAACGTGCTGGCAAAGGATGGGGATAACGGGGTCAAGAACAATTCGACCGGGCACGATGGTGCCGATATTATTATAGAAGTGCCACTGGGCACAGTGGCGAGAGATGAAGAGACCGGTGAGCAGGAGGCAGAAATACTGGAGGACGGGCAGGAAGTGATATGGGTAAGAGGTGGCAGGGGAGGGCTTGGCAACAAGAACTTTGCCACAGCTACCAACCAGGCACCCGAATATGCGCAGCCTGGAGAAATGGGGAGCGAAGGCTGGAAGCAACTGGAGCTGAAAATACTGGCCGATGTAGGTCTTGTCGGTTTCCCCAATGCAGGTAAGTCGACGCTGCTTTCTGTGGTCAGCGCTGCAAAGCCGAAGATCGCAAATTATGCATTTACTACACTGGTACCACAATTAGGTATTGTTTCCTACCGCGACAATAAGTCGTTCTGTATGGCCGACCTTCCCGGCATCATAGAAGGGGCCGCTGAAGGAAAGGGGTTGGGACATCGCTTTCTGCGGCACATAGAGCGCAACTCGGTGCTGCTCTTCCTTGTACCTGCAGACAGCAGCGATCACGCCAAGGAGTACGCAATACTCCGTAACGAACTGGAACAATACAACCCGGAACTGCTGCATAAGAAAATGGTCATTGCCATCAGCAAGAGTGATATGCTGGACGAGGAATTGAAACATGCGATCGCTGAAACGCTGCCGGCGAACATACCGCATGTATTTATTGCTTCGGTTGCCAACGTAGGGATCACTGAATTGAAAGACCTGCTATGGAAGGCGCTTACTGACCCAATAGCGTAGCTATGCGCCAGGTATCACCACAGTTGCTCAAAGAATGGTTGGAGGCTGGTAAAGATCTCCTGCTAATAGATGTAAGGGAAACCGGGGAGCGGGATACCTTCAATATAGGCGGTATACACATACCTATGGGTGAATTAGTAAGTAGCATCAGCAAAATATCTAAAGACAAAGAGACCGTACTTTACTGCGAGAAAGGCATCAGGAGCGTAATAGCTATACAACGCCTTGAAAGTATGGGTTTTAGCAACCTCATCAATCTATCGGGTGGTATGAAAGCATGGAAGGAAGTATTGTGAACTATCGTTTCAGCTCCAACGTCCCACCATTTTCAGTTACAATCAATTTGTGTGTAGTGCCCAGTGTGAGCGTATAGTTCACGTCCTGGTGTCCTACGGGAAAATTGAAGCAGACGGGGTAGCTGTATTCTTTTACTTTGTCCCAGATGATCTCTTCCAGCGTTTGACCGAATGGACGTTCTGTGTCTTCCATATCCGTAAATCCACCAAGTACCAGGCCCTTCAGATGGTCGAGTTTGCCGGCCCGTTTCAGGGTGAGCAGCATACGGTCTATTTTGTAGAGATGCTCGCCGATATCCTCAATGAAGAGTATCTTCTCTTCTGTGTCCACTTCAGATGCAGACCCCATAAGGTGGGTGAGTATTGACAGGTTTCCTCCTGTTAGTTCTCCCTCTGCCTTGCCCGGGCGGTTGAATTTTGAAGGAGGCGTATGATAGTACAGTGACTCTCCCGTAAGAGCGGCATACATGGTCTTGAGATATTCCTCCGTTTCGGTCTCGGGTTTGAAAGCGCCACACATGGGGCTGTGGAGCGACGGCATGTGGTATCGTGCCTGCAGGTGATTGTGCAGTACGGTGATATCGCTGAAGCCACATATCCATTTGGGGTGCTGCAGGAATTTGCGGAAGTCGAGCTCATCAATGATGCGGCTCATGCCATACCCGCCACGACCCATGACTATGGCATCTATCGCCGGGTTGTCCATCATGGCCTGCAGATCGGCAAGCCGTTCGCTGTCGGTGCCGGAAAAATAGAACTGACCAGTACCAATGGTCTTTCCCTGCACTACGGAAAAGCCCCAATGCCCCAGCACCCTGACAGCATAGGCAACCCTGTCCTGCGATACATAGCCTGAGGGGCAGGTGATGCCAACTGTGGAACCCTGTTTTAAAAATGGTGGATTGTTCATAGACTATGGCGATGCGCCTTTTTTTGTTGTTTTACAATGAGAGGCCGATATACAGGCCATCCTCTCTTATCTCTACCGGATAGGTAAACAGTTTATACCCTTCTCCGCTCGTATTGCGACCGTTTGATGGGTCGAAGCGGTATTTATGTTCCGGGCACACAATGCGCCCCATGGCATCCAGCCAGCCACTGCACAACGAAGCACCGGCATGAGGACAGGCCGCGGTAAAAGCATGGACGCTGCCATTCCGTTTCAGCAGCCCGATGCGCTTTCCACCGGCCATTATTTCTGTAAGCCGGTTGTCTTCCAGTTGCGATACTTCTATCCCATCCGCCCGGGCCCAGGTGTATATGCTCATTTTCTTCTTTGTGCAAAAAACTCTTTCATCAATGCCGCACATTCCTCGGCCAGCACACCGGCGGTCAGTTCTGCTTTCGGATGGAACGGCCAGTTGTCGCCGGTCGTTTTTTTATAACCATTCTTCACATCCTCTGCTCCGTATACAATGCGTTTTATTTTGGACCAGTACATAGCACCGCAGCACATAAGGCATGGCTCAACAGTAACGTACAATGTGGCCTCCGGCAGATACTTGCTGCCGAGCTGGTTGAATGCTGACGTGAGCGCTATCATTTCGGCATGTGCTGTGCTATCCTTCAACTGTTCTACCTGGTTGTGACCGCGGGCTATTATCTTATTGTCCCAGACAACGACGGCGCCTACCGGCACCTCGCCAGCAGCAAATGCTTCGTGGGCCTGCCGCAATGCCTCTTTAATAAAATGTTCGTCAGTCATTGTCAGTTGTCCGTTTCGGTCACAAAATAAGTAGTACCCGCAGCATTGCCACATGCACCGGTGGGCGGTGAGGTGTTTTTTTTGTAGTCGCCTTTAGGCTGATATTCTTTCCCGAGGAAACGAAGCGACACAGTTCCGCTTGCCGATCTTTTCAAAGGTTGCGTAAGCACATATGTGTCTCCATTGGAGGTCATGCAATTGCCTGAAACAGAAACCGTGTTCCCTATGTGAATGTCCGCCTTTAACGACCTCAGCGAAAATCCTGCGTCTTTTACTGCCCTGGCAATTTTGTCTATGGCGACCTTCTTATTTTCCCGAAGCAGAATAGTTGCTTCCGTGCGCTGCAGGTTCATTTGTACGTCCCTCACAAAATCCAGTTTCCGTACCTGCGTTTCTACCGTTTTAGAGCATTGAGAGCAGGTAAGCCCGTTGATGCCGATATAGACAGTTTCAAACTGGGCATCTGCCCGGAGCGCGCCGGATAACAACACAACGATAAGTACTTTTACTACCAGCTTCATGGTTCATGAACTTGCAGTTAAAATTAAGTATTGTAATCCGAAGAATTCCTGATAAGGGTCAAGTATTACTCCCAAGCAGGGCATGTTTAACATTTACCCTTTCAGCCATTCAAATAGCGTCACCACTTCAACGGCTTCCTTAACATCGTGTACCCGCAGGATATCCGCACCCTGCTGTAGTGCTATCATGTGCAGGGCTGTAGTACCGTTCAACGCGTGTTCAGGGTTTACTTTGAGCGCCTTGCAGATCATTGATTTCCTGGAGATGCCAGCAAGTACCGGCCGGCCGAGTGAACGAAAAGTATGCAGGGACCGGAGCAGCGAAAAATTGTGAGCCACCGTCTTTCCAAAGCCGAAGCCGGGGTCGACAATAATATTATTTATACCAGCATTCACACAACGGGCACAAACATCACTGAGGTGGTCATACACTTCCTTTACTACATCATCATACCGTGGGTCGGCCTGCATATCCATGGGGGTGCCTTGCATGTGCATAGCTATGTATGGAACATTCAGGGCGGCTACCGTAGGTAACATAGCAGCGTCGAACCGGCCACTGCTCACGTCATTCACGATGCATACGCCGGCCTGTACGGTCTCGGCAGCTACCTTTGCGTTGTAGGTGTCAATGGATAGCCAGGCCTCCGGGAAAGCGGCCGAAATCGCATTGACCACAGGCATTACACGGCGCAGTTCTTCATCGGTTGATACGAGCCCCTGCCCGGGTTTAGTACTTGCTCCACCAATATCCAGAATGGAAGCGCCTGCAAGCAACATTTTTTCAGCGGTCTTAAGCAAGGCGTCTGCACCACTGTCCCGCCCACGGTTATAAAAGCTATCCGGAGTGGCATTGAGTATACCCATTATAGCCGGACGTGAAATATCGAGTACACGAGATCCGCTGCTTAATGTTATAGGCAATTTGTGTAATTTGTGAATGAACCTTTATAATTGTTTTCCAAACTTGGGTTTTTATCAATGTTCTCGTAAGTTTGGTCAGTAGTAGAACACTAACAAAGTTAGGTCCTCATTTGTAAAAGAAAACCGGAATTTTATAAACTGCTATTTCGCAACAGGTAAACCATGCTAATTTCTGACTTATGAAGTATTTTATTTGGTTGTTAAGGATCGTTGTAGGTGTACTGTTCATTTTCTCCGGGCTGGTGAAAGCCAATGACCCGATGGGGCTCGTGTATAAAATGGATGAGTTCTTTGAAGCACTGAACATGACCTTTATGATGCACTGGTCATTTGAATTTTCTGTTACAATGATCGCATTTGAGATCGTGTGCGGTATAGCGGTGCTGCTGGGGTACTCCTTCCGCCTGTTCGCCGCGCTACTGGTACTGCTCAATTTTGTTTTCCTGTTCATTACCGGCTATGCGCTGGTCACAGGTAAGGTGAAGGAGTGTGGCTGCTTCGGCGCCTGCATCAAGATATCGAACAACGCCACTTTCTACAAGGATATTGCGCTTACTGTCATGGCGCTGATCCTGTATGCTTACCGTGGGCGCGTACAGGGCCTGTTTGGCAAGAGTGTCAATACTGCTATTATGGTGGTGGGTGTCCTGTTTGCTTCCGGCGTACAGTACTGGGCTATCAAGCATCTGCCGTTCAATGATTGCCTGGCATACAAGCCCGGTAACAACATATGGGAAAAAATGCAGCCTGCTGCGAATTCTACACCGCCGGTATTCCAGACCACTTTTGTATACGAGAAGGGCGGTGTAAAAAAAGAGTTTACATCTGACAATTACCCATGGCAGGACAGCACCTGGAAATTTGTGTCCAGCGAGAGCAAGATGATAAAGGAGGGAACTGGTCAACCTGAGATCCCACATGATTTTGCGTTCACTGACTCTGACGGCACAGACCAGACAAAGGCGTTGCTGACCGCCAAGGGTTATGTGTTCTTCTGGTTCCTGCGTGAGCCACAGAAAGCCCACCTGGACAATATGGACAAGCTGAGGGGCCTGATGACCAAAGCAGCTGTATTGCATATTCCTTTCTATATGCTGAGCTCGGTAGGGTATGATGATGCCCTGCCTTACCGGAAACAATGGAATATGATGGACATCCAGATGATGACGCTGGATGGCACTGTGAGCAAAACTGCGCTGCGCACCAATCCCGGATTGATGTTGATGAAAGACGGAGTGGTAGTGAAGAAGTGGAGCTATGCAGACTATCCTGCTGATATGGCCTTTGATAATGGCCGCCTCGATATCAAGTAGCGGAGCCCTGCCCGGGGAATTTTCATATCTTGTGGTGATGTGCGCATCTAAGCTTAAATACTTTCGTCCGTGATCCGTTTTCTTGCGAAACGTATCCGGTATAGCCTGCTGGTGTTGTGGGGGGTAGTGACATTTGTATTTTTTATGTTCAATGTACTGCCTGCAGATCCGGCGAGGCTTACCATGGGGCAGCGAAGTGACCTGGCCTCCCTGGAATATGCCCGAAAGTCGCTGAACCTGGATAAGCCCATTTTTACCCGGTACCTTCTATATATCAATGACCTGCTGCCGCTGAGCATCAACGAGCGGGATGCCGCATCTGCTGCGGAGTATAAGTACGTTCAGTTGCTCCCATTCTCAAAAAACAAAGCGCTAGTGCTGAAGTGGCCGTATCTCGGCAGATCCTATAGCTCGAGGAAGGAAGTGAATGCGGTCCTTGCCGGTGGCTTGCCAAGTACTGCCGTCCTTGCAGTAGTTGCGATGTCGTTTGCGACCATCTTCGGAATATTGCTGGGCACGATAGCTGCACTAAAAAGAGGGACATGGATGGATACTTCTGCAATAGCGGCAAGCGTTGCTGGTATTTCTATGCCGTCCTTTTTTGCGGGGCTGGTGATCTCTTTTGTATTTGGTTACCTGCTGCACCAATACACGGGGCTAAATATGACCGGCAGCCTATGGGAATACGATCCGTTTACCGGCAAGCAACTGGCGCTACGCAACCTGGTGCTGCCGGCCTTCGCGCTTGGCATCAGGCCGCTGGCCATTATCTGTCAACTTACAAGAAGTTCTCTACTTGACGCGCTGTCGCAGGACTACATCCGCACGGCATATGCCAAAGGGCTGTCCCGGCGAAAGGCCATATTCAGACATGCGCTACCCAATGCCCTGAATCCCGTTATCACTGCTGTCTCAGGATGGCTGGCTGAACTGCTGGCCGGAGCATTTTTCGTAGAGTATATCTTCGGTTGGAACGGGATAGGTAAAATGACCGTTGATGCGCTAGACAAATTCGATTTTCCACTGGTGATGGGGTCGGTGCTGCTCACGGCT
>Ga0206955_1132_pt1 | contig 18770 bp, 19 predicted proteins | sample Alteio_BWOrgHeat_34_FD_153247 | JGI IMG/M metagenome (GOLD analysis project Ga0206955, IMG submission 153247) | Enriched cells from forest soil in Barre Woods Harvard Forest LTER site, Petersham, Massachusetts, United States -... | ecosystem: Environmental > Terrestrial > Soil > Temperate forest >...
AGATGTAAATAAACTGATAGAATTATTAGGTGATATGGGTGTGAAGGTGGAACAACTTGCGCCGGATACCTATAGTTTTGAAGCCAAAAATATCGATCTCGACTTTTTTAAGTCGGACACGTTTAAAGAAAAAGGCGGCGGCCTGAGAGGATCTATCATGATTGTTGGGCCATTGCTTGCACGTTTTGGTAAAGCAGCTATCCCCAAACCAGGTGGCGATAAAATTGGCCGCCGCAGGCTGGACACACATTTTTTGGGATTTGAAAAATTGGGTGCCAAGTTTAACTATGATCCTTCCAATGGCTTTTTTAATGTTGACGCATCCAACTTAAAAGGTACCTATATTTTATTGGACGAAGCCTCCGTTACCGGCACTGCTAACATCGTGATGGCTGCCGTGCTGGCAAAAGGTACCACTACTATTTACAATGCAGCCTGTGAACCGTATTTACAGCAATTGTGTAAAATGCTAAACCGCATGGGCGCAAAAATCAGCGGGATTGGTTCGAATTTATTGACGATTGAAGGCGTTGCTGCATTGGGTGGAACTGAACACCGTTTGCTGCCGGATATGATCGAGATCGGTTCGTTTATCGGCCTGGCTGCCATGACGGAATCCGAGATCACCATCAAAGACGTACATTATAATGAATTGGGGATGATTCCCGACGTATTCAAACGCCTGGGTATTCAAATGGAACTGAGGGGCGATGATATTTTTATCCCCGCACAAAAGCATTACGAAATTGATACTTTTATCGACGGTTCTATCATGACCATTGCCGATGCCCCGTGGCCCGGCTTTACACCCGACTTATTGAGTATTTGTCTTGTTGTAGCGATACAGGCTAAAGGTTCGGTGCTGATCCACCAAAAAATGTTTGAAAGCCGCCTGTTTTTTGTTGATAAACTGCTGGATATGGGCGCCCAGATCATTTTATGCGACCCGCACCGGGCAACAGTTATCGGCCTGGATAAACAGGTACAGCTTCGCGGCATTTCTATGACATCGCCCGATATCCGCGCGGGGGTTGCACTTTTAATTGCTGCACTCTCCGCCAAAGGCAAATCAACCATTTACAATATCGAACAAATTGAACGCGGCTACCAGCATATCGATAAACGACTGATAGCGCTTGGCGCAAATATTAAACGAATTTGAGGAAGTCCGAAAAGTCCGAAAGTCAGAAAAGACCGAAAGTCCGAAAGAAAATAAAGAGTCGCAAATTAGTTTTTGCGACTCTTTTTTATTTAATCGCCTCTGGCGCAATTACTGGCTATTAGTTTGGCCCGACAATTTCACTTTCGGTCTTTCCCGACTTTCGGACTTCCGGACTTCCATTAAATTTTTACTTTCGGACTTTCCCGACTTTTCGGACTTTCGGACTAAAAAACTATCTTTATCGCAAACGCGATTATAAATGCCTTATAAGAACCGGAGATCAACCTATTCCAGTTTTATTCTGATTTTTGTATTGATTAAAATTGGCTTGAATTTACTGGCAATTGCTCATTTCGGTTTTCACCGCGATGAATTTTTGCATTTGGTTTTAGCCGATCATTTGGATTGGGGTTATAAAGAAGTACCGCCGTTTATTGCCCTATTGGCGAAGATCTCCATCACAGTATTCGGCAACTCGGTATTTGCAGCACGCATATTTCCTACCATCGCCGGGGGGCTTATCATTTGGTTCACCGGTCAAATAACAGTTGAATTGGGCGGTAAAAGATTTGCGATAGCACTGGCCTGCCTGGCCCTCATCTTCTCCCCTGCCTTTGCCGCCAGCGACTATTTATTTCAGCCGGTGGTTTTCGACCAGCTTTGGTGGGTGCTTGCCGTTTGGTTACTGGCAAAATACAGCAATACGTCCTCTGTTAAGTACTTATATTTCCTTGGGTTGGCCGTCGGTATTGGTATGCTGACCAAATACTCCATGGCATTTTTTACATTTTCGCTCCTTTTTGGTATCCTCATCAGCAAACAGCGCAAAATGTTGCTCAACAGGCATTTTTTAGGGGCTGCCCTGGTGGCGGTGCTCATCTGGCTGCCAAATATTATCTGGCAGTTTCAGCACCACTTGCCTGTTTTCACCCATATGAGCACCCTGCAAAAAGAGCAGCTGGACTATATACAACCGTCCGATTATATCAAACAGGAGCTGATGGTTAACGGCATTGCCTTATTTGTTTGGCTTACAGGGCTTATCTTTTTACTATTCTCGTTCAGGCTGCATAAGTTCCAGTTCCTGGCTATTGCTTTTATGCTGATATTTACCTTTTTATTGGTGATGCATGGTAAAAGCTATTACCTTTTTGGGGCCTATCCCATGCTGTTTGCAGCAGGAGGTTTTGGGTTTGAAAGATGGCTGAAGGCGAGCGGGCTGGCCCTTCGCGGAGTAACGATAGCATTTTTTACTATCCCTAACCTGATTTTATTCCCGCTGGTGCTCCCGGTTTTTTCCCTTAATCAAACGCTGGCCATTTTCAGGTATATGCATGAACATACAACAGCATTCAGATTTGCCGTTACCTGGGAAGATCATAAGGAACACGCCACCACACAGGATTACGCCGACATGCTGGGATGGGACGAAATAGCCGCCAAAGTAGATTCCGCATGGAATACATTAACCCCCGAACAGCAAAAACATACCCAGATCTATGCCGACAACTACGGCGAAGCCGGTGCCCTGCATCATTTTGATAAACAGTATAACTTGCCCGAGGTTATATCCCTCAACAGCAGCTTTACCCTGTGGGCGCCCGATAACCTTGATGGGGAATACATTATTTATGTAGACGACCAGGGCGGCGGCAATGTCAACAGCTTTAAATCAGCCCTGGAGAGTTACCGGAAAATAGGCGAAGTAGAAAACCCGCTGGCAAGGGAAAAAGGCACAGCAGTTTTCATCCTGGTGCACCCAAAACAAGGCCTGAAAGACCGGTATAGCAAAGAGCTGGCCAGGAAAAGGTTGCAGTGATTTGGTGATTTGGCGATTTGAAAATTTGGGAATTTGAAGATTTGAAAATGACCGGCGACTGATGATAAAGGTCAGCCCCGGTGAAGAAACCTGTACAAGCAACCTAACCGTTCCATTTTTTCAGGCGGAACACGCGGAACGTTGTGAAACATGCTCATTATCAGCATGTTTTATATTTTAACAAATTACCGGTTTTGGCTAAGTAATTGATAATCAATTCATATCAAAAAAGGTTTTTTTGAGATAGCCATGTAAGTTTTTTGTCCCCGCAGGTTCTCTCGCACAGTATAGTATTTTGTTTTTCGCGGTAGAGACGCGATGCTTCGCGTCTCTGGCCCGGCGTTTATTGAATTTATCGCAAATCCCCCGTCATTCGTTCAAAGACGCCCCGATGCGTCGGGGCGTCTCTACTATTTCAAATAAAATCATTTTTAAACAACTTTTTAATCCGGACAATCAAGAATATTTGTATATTTGCTCTGTGAAAACACAAAATCTATATAGCCTCTCACTGTCAAGTTATTCAAAACTGAATGGCAAGGGGTATCCTATGGATTAAAAGAAATTAAAGTTTTTATACTTTGAAAAAGCCTCTTGAACAAAATTCAGGAGGCTTTTTTTATTTGCCCCTATGACGTAATTGGCAGTCGTACATGATTTAGGATCATGGTGTATCGGTTCGAATCCGGTTAGGGGTACACAGAAGGTTGGCCGAGTGGTAAGGCAGCGGTTTGCTAAACCGTACCCCGTTTGCGGGGCATGAGTTCGAATCTCATATCTTCTGCAAAGGGAATGTGGCAGAATGGCTATTGCAGCGGACTGTAAATCCGCCGTCCCGCGACATTGGTGGTTCGAGTCCATCCGTTCCCACATAAAAAGGTAGATGCCGTACAATGGTGTACATCCGGTCTTGAAAACCGGCGGGGCGTTAACGCGCAGGGTTCGAATCCTACATCTACCGCAATTGGGAGTAATGCACAAGTTGGTCAGGCACCTGGCTGTAAACCAGGTAATCCGCATGGATGGGTAGTTGGAATCTATCTGCTTCCACTATTATCGACGTTTCTGATGCTTAAAAGCGTCTTTGCCCCGCAGGTTCTCTCGCAGATTCAAGTTTACCAATAAAAAAACAGGCGCAAATATCGCTTTACCACTGTTAATTCGGCGACCACCAAACGTTCCTACGGAACGAAAATGCATTTTTTGATCGATTTCTACCAACCAGGCGTTCCTATGGAACGCATTTTTTGTTTTTTCGTCCCGTGGGGACGTCTGGTCGGTAGAAAATATAATTACAAATAGCCTCGTTCCGTAGGAACGTTTGGTGAAATTGACGACTATATCCACACGAGCAAATTTTGTGGGTAAACTTAAACTCACAGAGGAACCTGCGGATGATGATGTTAGCAGGTTTGGATATCAGCCGGATAAGTACCATTCAACAAGCATACCTCCTGGAGTGGCCTGTTGGAGACCCTGCAGAGACGAAAATATACTTCTTATACATCTATTGACTGGTGGATGGCAATACCATTATACCGATCTTTCATATTGAAGCATTCTATCAGGATCAACATTTTTTTTTATTTTTTTTGATATTACTGCAAATTTTTTAAAATTCTTTTTCGCTTCACATAAAGTCATTTTGTTAACACTGATATATTCATTCGGATCAACATTTCCAACATCTTCCCAGTAACAAACATCACAAATTTCCCATCCACCTCCTTTTAAGGTTTTATAGCCACAACATAAACACGAAAGTAATTTTCGATTTACACCTTTCACCTCAATGGTTCTTCCAAGTTGATCAGATAAAAATAACTGTAAATAGGCATTTGTAAAACAGCTAAAATCATATTCAATGTATTTTCTTGCATAATAATTTGAAACCTCGGGAGCAACGTCATCTACTTCTAATGACAACTCTGCCAACGCATCTTCAATTTTAGTCTTTCTTTCTTCTATGGAGAGATTGAAAAACTTAAAAAATGATGATAATGTGATTGCCTCTTTTCTACGTAATATCATTTTATTTGTCTATTTATTTAAGCCCTCGGCATATTTTATAGCTGCTTGGAATTCATCTGCGTTTTGACCATCTGCCTTGTAAAAAGTCCTAATTAATCTATCCTTAATGCGAGTTATGATAATTGATGATGTTAGCAGGGGGCATACCAGCCGGATACGTACCAATCAACAAGCATACGTCACCGCAGGGTCCCGTTGGAGACCCTGTGACGAAAAGTTAACGGTGAAATTTGCTCGCCATACAACCATCATGCGCAAGTTTGTTAGTCATTGTCTTCAAAGCAAAGATATTTATTAAATGGTTTTGCTAATTCTGAATCAGGAACCCAATTCAGAATACCATCAAAACTTTTCCCCTCATATGATCTTAAATGCTTAGCAATATCGTTGCCAAATAAAAAATATGCTTCTTGGGCCCAAGGTTCAATTTCATGCCACTCAAGGAACGGTCTTGTTGCACCGTCACTCTCCGATCCGGTTGTCTTCCAAAACTTTTCGAATTCTTTTAAAAATTTATACCTCCTATCAAACAAATCATCTTTTCTTTTTCTCAATGCAAGCTTGTAGTTTTTAACACCTATAATAATTCCAATCATCGCGACTGTTGGGGTTAATAGAGCAGCAAAAATATTTATTAGATTTTTTATGGTTTCCATTTTTGTCAGTCTTCCTATTATTATATAATAAAATAATAATAAAGGTGTTCAAAAAAATCCGCATGCTAAACCTTTTGAACACAATTTTATAAATTACTACCTGGTGCGAATGCAGACTCCGCCGTTTTCTGAGTAATGAAGAAGATATTGGCTAACATTCTGCTATGATCCATGAACCATCAACTATGAACTTAAACTTTTCACCGACCCCAACCCCCGCTTTACCGATAAAACCCCTTCCTGTACCTATTTGAGGCCTTTTTGCTGTAACGGATCTGTGCTGCAGTCGTCTTATTGGTGTATTTAGAAACAGAAAATATTAAACGACAATCAAAATAAAATATATCATGAAAACTCAAATCATAACATTATTCACAGCACTTGTTTTAAGTACCGGAATAGCAGCAACAACTTACGCAGATACTACCAACAGCGACAATGTAACTGTGTTATCAGATATCAGCGCCATCAATAAAATTGAAGTGCGCGGAAACGTTCAACTTTATATCTCCGACGGCAATGTCGACCAGGTTAAAGTTTACAATAAATATTATGCCGAAAGCGCTTTGGTACAAAGCCGCAACGGGGTGTTAAGCATCGCATCATACAAAGCCGAAAAATTGGTAGTTTGGGTTACCGCCGCCGACCTTCGTTCAGTATCAGTTTATGACAATGCCGATGTAAAATCATTCGGTGATTTCTCCAGTATTGAATTCGCAGTCGACTTACACAACAATGCAACTGCAAAATTAAGCCTGGATGCCTTTAACGCTAAGGTAACCGTAGCCGACCAGGCCAAAGCAACCATCAGCGGTCGTGTAAACCAATTCGACCTTAAATATAACCACGCCGAAAACGTAAGCAGTGCCAACCTTGAAGCCGGAAAAACTTCAAAAATCCAAATAGTGGTAGCCGTGCCCGCAAAACCGGTAGTAGATGAATTTGCTGGTCTTTGACCAGAAGTTGATTAAGTTGATTGGGTTGATTAAGTGAGTGGTTGAAATTCCACAAAGCTTAATCAACCCAATCAGTTTCAATTATTTAGCAACAGAGAGTGGGATTAAATGGACCAGTAAAAAGCTGGGCCTGTGCGATTCCCCTCTTGAGAGGGGTGGAGGGGTGTGTTAGCTAGCAGATCAGCGAACACACCCCCGCCACTACACGGGGGCCTGCACACCCCCTCTCAAGAGGGGAGTAAAAGATCGCTCTTGTTTTTAATAGCTAAACACTTTTTTTCATAACCTAATCTAACCCAATCAACTTAATCCAACTCAATCAACCAATTTAATGTAACTTTAAATAATAAACTGTAGTCCAATAACAAAATCAAAAAATGATGAAAAAGATACAATTAACTATACTGGCGCTGGTTGCCGGTTTTATGCTGTTCGGCTTATCGTCCTGCGTTTTTAATTGCATTCATGGTTCGGGGCACCAGGTATCCGAAAGCCGTAATGTCGGGGAGTTTAGCCGGGTCAGCATTTCGGGCGGCTATAAAGTGGTATTGAAACAGGATAGCAGCTTCTCCATCAAAATTACCGGGGACGATAACCTGATGAAATATATTAAAACCAACCTCGAAGGCGACAAACTCCGCATCTACAACAAAAAGAATTTCTGCAATGCCGGGCAGATCGTAGTAAACGTTGGGGTTAAAAACCTTGAACAAATAAAAGCTTCGGGAGCAGTTGAAGTAGAATCAGACGGTAAATTAGTTACCAAGGATCTCAACATCGATTTATCCGGCGCTACCAAAGTAACATTAGACCTTAATGCCGCTAATGTTACCACATCAGGCAGCGGCGCCACCGAATTAAATTTAAAGGGGCAGGCCACCTCGCACAATATCGATATCAGCGGCGTGGGCCATGTTTATGCGCTTGATTTTGTAGTGGGTACCTGTGAGATCGAATCATCAGGCGCCGGCCACTGCGAAGTGAATGCAATAAACAATCTTAGCGTGCACTCAAGCGGAGCATCTGAAGTTAAATATCGCGGCCACCCAAGTATTAACAATGATAAGTCTGGCGCATCATCTATTGAACAGGTGAATTGAGGGGAAGTCAGTAAAGTCCGAAAGTCGGGAAAGTCCGAAAGCCCGGAAGAAGAATTAAAAAAGGGAGTTACAATTGATGTCGTAGCTCCCTTTTATTTAGGGGCGATTTAAAATTGCAGCTACCCTCTTTACGCGCAGCGAAGAGAGGGTGGTCGAGCGAAGCAACGACCGGGTGAGTCAACCCGGCGGACATTCCCGCCAGCCCCGCATGTAATTTTACTTCGCGCTTTCGAACTTTCCGCTTTCCTAACTTTCCGTCTTTCGGACTTTTCGGACTTTACTGACTTTCCCGACTTCCCCATTTTTCAATTCTCCAACTTTTTCCCTACCTTTGCCCCTCCAAAAGCAGGCAAGTTGAGTACCTGCGCAATATTTAAGTTTAAAGACCCATAAAAGATGAATATTTCACAGGAAAAGATTGATAACCTGAACGCAGTTGTAAAAATTAACATCAATCCCGAAGATTATCAGCCCCGCGTTGATAAAGCCATTAAGGATCAGGCTAAAAAAGCCAAAATACCCGGCTTCCGCCCCGGAATGGTGCCGCCGTCGCATATTAAAAGAATGTATGGCAAAAGCATCCTGGTTGATGAGATTAACAACCTGCTTTCAGATACCCTGAACAAATATATCGACGAAGAAAAACTGGAAGTTTTAGGTCAGCCCCTTCCAAAATTCGACGGAGACAAACATTATAACTGGGATTTTACCGACAATTTTGAGTTTAACTATGAATTAGGTTTAGCGCCTGATTTTGCGGTTGATTTTTCGGCAAATGATAAAATCGCCCAATATGTGATTAAAGTTGACGAGGAAACTTTAGCTGCCCGGATCAAAAATATCCGTAGAAGCTATGGCAAAATGACAAATCCTGACGTATCGGCAGACGATGATGTGCTTTATGCCGATTTAGCGCAGCTTTCTCCGGATGGTTCTGTTTTTGAGGATGGAATTGCCATAACCGCGTCGGTGAGGTTAGACCAGATTAAGGATGAAGCAATAAAAGCTTCCCTGATTGGCCTGAAAAAAGGAGACGTAGTTACGCTGGATGTTCAGAAAGCTTATGATAACGACGCAGCTAAAATTGCTGGCTTATTAAAAATTGATGAAGAAACAGCGGCAGATCTGAAATCAAACTTTCAGTTAACCGTTAAAAACGTTAACCGTTTGGAAGAAAGCGATCTGAACCAGGAGTTCTTTGATAAATTATTTGGTGAAGGAACAGTAAGCACTGAAGAAGAATTCAGGGCAAAAATTACTGAAGAGATCGAAGGCATGATGGCGCAGGATGCTGAGCGCAAATTGCAGGAAGAAATTTATAACTATACCATCAATAAATTTCAGTTTAACCTGCCTGATGAATTTTTGAAACGCTGGTTAAAAGCAAGCGACGAAAAAATGAGCACTGAAGATTTGGAAGGCGGCTATAATGATTTTGCCCAGAACCTGAAATGGACGCTGATTGGCAATAAGATCATTAAAGAGCAGGCGATCAAAATTGACTATGAGGATGTTTTTGAAACAGCGAAATTCCGTTTAGAACAGCAATTCAGGATGTACAGCCCGACAGCTTTAAGCGATGAACAATTAGGCCAGTACACCGTGCAATACCTGCAGAATAAGGAAAACGCCAACAAGATATTTGAAGAAGTGAAAGCTTTAAAAATATTCGCTTATATAAAAAGCGTTGTTACTTTAGACCCTAAGGAAATTCTTTATACTGATTTCCAGAAGCTGTAGGGAAGTCCGAAAGTCAGTAAAGTCCGAAAGACGGAACATGACGGATTTTTTAAGTCTCTCCGCCTATTGGCGGAGGAGATTTAGAGGGGGCTAAATAGGAGGTATTTGTCATTGGGTGGTAACATTTTCTACCCCGTGACAAATACCCATATTAAAAACCGTTTCATTGCATGGAGTGCATATCTCACGGAACGGCATTATCAGCGGAATATTTATTCTTCAAATGTATTTATTTGCCTTTTTTGCATTTAAAACACAGTCCCCACCAAATTTTTTCTTTCGGACTTCCTGTCTTTACCGACTTTCGGACTTTAAAAATAACAACTATATTTATCGCGATTAAAACCCGCATCTTAACAAAAGAATCATGAGTAATATTGATAAAAACGAATTCAGAAAATACGCTGTTAAACACCACCGTATTAACAGTATCTATGTAGATAAATTTATTTCGGGAGTTGAAAGAAGTACCCTGCCTACAGGGATGACCCCGTACATCATTGAAGAGCGCCAATTAAACGTAGCCCAGATGGACGTGTTCTCGCGCCTGATGATGGACCGTATTATTTTCCTTGGCGATGCGATTTATGAAAATATTGCAAACATTATACAGGCTCAATTGCTTTTCTTACAATCGGCTGATAACAAACGCGATATCCAGATTTACATTAATTCGCCGGGCGGCTCAGTTTACGCCGGCTTAGGTATTTATGATACCATGCAGTTTATTTCAAACGATGTGGCTACAATTTGTACAGGTATGGCAGCTTCAATGGCGGCAGTATTATTGTGTGCAGGCACTACTGGTAAAAGGGCAGCTTTACCGCATGCCAGGGTGATGATCCACCAGCCATCAGGCGGCGCACAGGGACAGCAATCTGATATTGAAATTACCTACCACGAAATAACAAAACTAAAAAAGGAATTATACCAGATAATTGCAGACCATAGCGGTGCACCGTTTGAAAAAGTTTGGGATGCTTCTGACCGTGACCATTGGATGATTGCCGAAGAAGCCAAGGAATTTGGTATGGTAGACGAAATTTTACGCGGAACCAAGACAATTAAGTAAGTTGTGAGTCCGAAAGTCAGGAAAATGATTTTATGCGATATTGTAACAAATACCGCAAAATGTACGTAGTATTAACATTAAACCATCATTTTTTTAACTTTCGGGCTTTCACACTTAGCGGACTTTCCGACTTTGAATAAAAATTGTTAATTTTGTACCTCAATAATAAACCAAATGAATAAAAACAGCAAGGAAATCAGGTGTTCGTTTTGCGGGGCCGGTAAACAGGATTCTCTGATGCTGATTGCCGGGCTTGACGCGCACATCTGTGATAAATGCGTTAACCAGGCGAATGAGATACTGGCCGAAGAACTGAAGGTAAGGAAGGTAAAAACTTCGCCATCAGTACCTGCCATCCTGAAACCTGCCGAAATAAAAGGTCACCTTGACCAGTATGTTATCGGGCAGGATGACGCTAAAAAAATATTATCAGTAGCAGTTTACAATCATTACAAACGATTAAACCAGCGCATTGATAAGGATGAGGTAGAGATTGAAAAATCAAACATCATTATGGTGGGCGAAACCGGTACAGGTAAAACCTTGCTGGCGAAAACCCTCGCCAAAATATTAAATGTTCCTTTTTGTATATGCGACGCTACGGTGTTAACCGAAGCCGGTTATGTGGGGGAAGATGTTGAAAGTATATTAACCCGTCTGCTGCAATCTGCCGATTATGATGTGGCAACTGCCGAACGCGGGATTGTTTACATTGATGAGGTAGATAAAATTGCCCGCAAAAGCGACAATGCTTCTATCACCCGTGATGTTTCCGGTGAAGGTGTTCAACAGGCTTTGTTGAAAATACTGGAAGGTACACTGGTGAATGTTCCGCCGCAGGGTGGTCGCAAGCACCCGGATCAAAAAATGATCACGGTAAATACCAACAACATCCTGTTTATATGCGGCGGTGCTTTTGATGGTATCGAAAGGAAGATTGCTAACCGTTTACGTACGCAAACTGTAGGTTACAGGATGAAACGTGATGATGGCGAAGTCGATCTGAAAAACCTGTACAAATACATTACGCCTCAGGATTTGAAATCATTCGGTTTGATACCCGAACTGATTGGTCGTTTGCCGATATTAACTTACCTGAACCCGTTGGACAGGAACGCTTTGCACAATATATTAACCGAGCCAAAAAACTCGTTGCTAAAACAATATAAAAAACTGTTTGAATACGAAGGCGTGAAGCTGGAGTTTGAGGATGAGGTACTCGATTTTATAGTTGATAAAGCGGTGGAGTTTAAATTAGGCGCCCGTGGGCTCCGCTCCATTTGCGAAGCGATAATGATTGACGCCATGTTCGAGTTCCCATCAAAAAAGGATGTGAAACGCCTGAATGTGACATTGGACTATGCGCTCGAAAAATTTGAAAAATCAGACCTTAAAAAATTAAAGGTAGCTTAATAAGGAAGATATATTAAGTTTTTAAATTTGAAATAACGACGAGCCCTGGTGAATGCCGGGGTTTGTTGTATAAGCCCCCCGACCCCCTAAAGGGGGAGAAAAAAAAGAGAAATATGAATGAACAACTAGATATAAAAAAAGACGAACAGCCCGAAAAAAGGGTCAAAGAGGTATCCTCTCCAGTAACTTCCGGGTTAAAAACAAAAGAATCGATAGTTACCAACTGGCTGCCGCGGTATACCGGACGCACGCTCGCGGAATTCGGTAATTATATTATCCTTACCAATTTTTCGAAGTACATCACTTTGTTTTCGCAGTGGAACGATAATGCGCCGATCATGGGACTTGATAAACCGATGCAAAGCGTTACCGCCAATGGCATCACCATTATCAATTTTGGTATGGGCAGTTCTGTTGCTGCAACCATTATGGACCTGCTTACAGCGATTCATCCCAAAGCAGTCATTTTTCTAGGAAAATGCGGCGGCCTTAAAAAGAAAAACAAAGTAGGCGACCTGATATTACCTATCGCTGCCATAAGAGGTGAAGGAACGTCAAACGACTACATGCCAGCCGAAGTGCCTGCATTACCGGCCTTCGCACTACAGAAAGCTATCTCAACCACCATACGCGACTTTGGCCGCGACTACTGGACCGGCACCTGCTACACTACCAACCGTCGCGTTTGGGAGCACGACAAGGAGTTTAAACGTTACCTTAAAAAATTACGGGCAATGGCAGTTGATATGGAAACTGCGACCATTTTCACCACGGGTTTTGCCAACAAGATCCCGACCGGCGCCTTACTGCTGGTATCCGACCAGCCGATGATCCCTGAAGGGGTAAAAACGGCCGAAAGCGATTCAGCGGTAACCGACCAGTTTGTGGAAACACATTTACGGATAGGTATTGAATCACTGAAGCAGTTGATCAACAATGGGTTGACGGTGAAGCATTTGATTTTTTAAGGGGTTGCGTTGGTGGGACTAAGTTGATTAGCTAAATGGTTGAAAATATTATTCACGTAGTTTCCAAAAACTCATTCAACTTAATCAACCACTCACTTAATCAACTCTCTTCAAGGATATATCATTTAAGAAAGCTAATTTTGAACCATGTGGTACAACAATATATTGGAAACCATTGGCAATACGCCGCTGGTGAAGTTGAATAAAGTTGCAAAAGATATTCCGGCTACGGTTTTGGCCAAGATAGAGACGACCAACCCGGGCAACTCTATAAAGGACCGCATGGCCATAAAAATGATTGAGGATGCCGAAAAAAGCGGAAAGCTTAAACCAGGCGGAACTATTATCGAAGGTACCTCCGGCAATACTGGCATGGGTTTGGCCATTGCGGCAGTTATAAAAGGTTATAAATGTATTTTTACCAGTACCGATAAACAAAGCAAGGAAAAGTTTGATGCCCTGCGTGCCTTTGGTGCGGAAGTGATCGTTTGCCCTACCAACGTTGACCCGGAAGATCCCCGCTCCTATTACTCGGTTTCATCCCGCTTGGAACGGGAGGTGCCTAATTCGTGGAAGCCAAACCAATATGATAATTTATCCAACTCGCAGGCGCACTATGAGCAAACCGGCCCGGAGATTTGGGAGCAAACAGACGGCAAAATTACCCACCTGATCGCAGGGGTAGGCACCGGGGGAACTATATCGGGTATCGCAAGGTATTTAAAAGAGAAAAACCCGGCAATACAGATCCTTGGGATTGACACCTATGGTTCGGTATTTAAAAAATATAAGGAGACTGGTGTTATGGATAAGAACGAGATCTACCCGTACATCACCGAAGGTATCGGCGAAGATTTTTTGCCACAGAATGTTGACTTTAACCTGATAGATCATTTTGAAAAAGTAACCGATAAGGATGCGGCTTTAATGACCCGCGAGATTGCCCGCAAGGAAGGTATTTTTGCCGGTAATTCAACGGGGTCGGCAGTGGCAGGGCTTTTGCAGATGAAGAACAGGTTTAAAGAAGGTGATGTGGTCGTAATTATTTTCCCCGATCATGGCTCACGCTATATGGGTAAAATGTATAATGACGACTGGCTGCGCGACCATGGATTTTTAAAAGACGAAAAGCTTACAGCACGTGATATCGTCCACAGAAAAGAAAGCCAGCAAATCGTCACCATTGATTGCGAGCAAACCATCCTTGAGGCGATCAATACCATCAAATCGCTCAACATTTCACAGATCCCGGTTACCCAAAAAGGTATGGTGATAGGTAAGATCACTGAAAGCGACATCTTAAATTCGCTGATCGAAAACCCGTCGATAAAATCACAGCCGGTAAAAAATATTGCTACCGCGCCGTTCCCTTTTGTAGATCTGAACACTTCAATCGATAAAATCTCGGCCATGATCAATAAAGACAACATCGCTGTATTGGTGGAAGATAACGGGCAGATAGAAATTATTACGCAGTACGATATTATTAATGCAATATCGGCTTAGCGGGATAAAAGTATATCAATCTGAGGTGGAACGAATTTGGAAAAGCCCGATATTGGAGAAATTCACCCCTCCATCAAATGCCGCAGATATAAGCCCGGATTATCCAAAAATGATTTCGTGAGGGAATAATGCTCCGTTTCTTCGTAGCCGGTTTCGCGCACGCCATCTTCATCAAACTGGTAAATAGTAGCGCCCGGATAGCAGATCAGCATGGGCGAGTGGGTAGCGATAAGGAACTGGGCCCGGCCGCTTTTGTCGAGCTGGTGGATCACCGACATAAAGGCCAGGATCCTCGACGGCGACAGGGCAGCTTCAGGCTCATCAAGGATATAGATGCCAGCTTCGAACTGGTTATTAAACAAGCTGAGGAACGATTCGCCGTGCGACTGCTCATGCAGCGACCGGCCGCCATAGGCGCGCAGGATCCGGCCATCATCTACCGCCAATTCATCAATATAGGAAGCGAAATTAAAAAAGCTTTCGGCCCGCATAAAAAATCCTTCGGTAATTCTTTTCGGCGTCCAGCCAAGCCCAACGCTCCCCGCCAGCGCCGATTCATATCCTTCAAACCGGTGGCCGGTATTTTTATTATGGTTGCGGTTGCCACCTCGCAGGCTAAAGCCGCACTGCTCAGCAATACCCTCCAGCAAAGTAGACTTACCCGAACCATTCTCGCCGACAAAGAAAGTGACATTATTTTTCAGCTCGAGCCGTAAACCTTCGCGAAGACTCGGAATTTGCTGCAGGTAACTGCCATCCCGCATGGGCGGGACTGATATGCGGGATAAAAATGGCATTTGCTGTTGCTTTAAAACAAATTTACGATTTTGATCTTGCTTTAGGAATTGCGCCCGGACATTCGCCAATAAATCAGTCCTCCCACAAAAATATTTCAACACGTTGTTCCTTTACAACTTCAACAACGCGGTTGCATTTAATAGCCATTTCCTCGCTTTGCACCCGCAGAATGCGGTCGCAATCCTCAAGGTCGAAATTAAAGCGATAAGCCGGCAGCCGGGCCGTAAGTTCTTTTAAAACCCTTGCCGCCAGCCTTTTATTAGTTACGTTGGTTTTGAATATTTCTACCATGTTGGTTGATTAAGTTGACCCGATAGCTATCGGGTGGGTTAGATTAAGTTGATTGGGTTAATTAGGGATGGTTGTTAGCGTAGCCCGTATTGCCAATGACTTAATGACACAATGACCAAATGACTCCACAAGAAAACCACTCACCAAATCAACTCACTCAACCTAATCAACTAATTGATGCCTCACTTCCCCATCGCCGTATTGCTTAATATCTTTTAATAAGCCTTTGCCCCAATAATGAATATTGCCCTGGCCATAGTTGCTGATGGTAAGCGTTTCATCGGCAAAAAGGTCAATATCTCCCTGCGAATAGTTTTTAAGAACAACATTTTGGGCTTTCATGTTTTTAGCATCCAGGTTGCCTTGTGATTTTGCGTTGATCTCCAGCAAATTGCAGGCGCCTTTTATTTCCACATTGCCAACACAGGCGGTTATCAATTTCACCTGCGCGGCATCAATATCAAGGCTGCTGGTGCTTTTATCGCTGTAAATTTTTATTTCAACAGGCTCGCCCGACCGCAAGGTATTGGCACAAACCAGCGACGACTTTTCGCTTGCATAATAAATGGTGTACAGTTGCCTGTAATAAATGGTAACTTTTAATGAAGTAAAACCAGGTACGCGCCATTTTCCCTCGGTGGTAACATATAAGGTGCGTCCCGAATTTTCTATCTGCATATAATCCATTAAATTTTCATCGGTTTCAATCACTACCTTTTCTTCATCGGCCTGTACCAGTTCAACCTGTCCGCTTACACTTACATGAAGCCTTACAAAAGAGTTCACACCTATTTCTTTGGAAATTATATTTCCATTTCCCTCTACTTTTATCATCTGTCTGAGTTTTTTAAAGTTCATTTGTAAATTATTAATTAACTGCCTGTAACATCATCGCTGCCTTTGAGTTTAATATTTACCGGCGTTTACAATACAAAGGTGGGCCAAAAACAAGCCTCGCAGGTTACATTTAACGGAGCAAAACTTACATTATCGGGAGCAAATGGGATTTGAGATAAAAAACAGGGCAGACGACAGCATCCTTCACGCCAATGATTTATCGGGGAATGATTTTAACACCAGTAAACTGGTTGAAAACACCCTGGAGCTAAATTTGCCTTTTGCAGATGCCAAAATGCAGCAATGGTATTTTGATGGTATCAGGATTGGTTATCATAGCTGGCATTATAAAGAATGCATTGAAATGGACTGGAAAGGTGACCTGGATATGGTTACCGCTTATTTCAATATGGCGGGTAAAACTACTATCAACAACAAGCATTTTGAGTACCCGTTTGAACTCGGTAAATATCAGCATAACCTGTTTTATTCGCAAACCGGCGAAGGCACGCTAAAAAATGACGAACTGGAGATCAACACCTTTATGATCCAATTTACCAGGGAAGCTTTTTTACGGGTAACGCAGGACGCAAATGATGTATTAAAATGTTTTGGCGATAAAGTGGCCGAAGGTAAAACAGCCGCCCTATGCACGGGCAGCATGTTTATGAATATTGACATGTTAAATGCCATAAACGCCGTGGTAAACTGTAAATATCATCATGATTTGAAGAAAATGTTCCTACTTTCAAAAACTATGGAACTGCTTGTATTACAGGCTGAAGCTTATAACAATGCCCAAAACAGCAGCCACCAATATTTAAAGACCGATTACGATAAGGAACGTATTATTTATGCCCGCGAATACCTGATCAAACACCTGGACATGCCGCCCGGACTTACCGAACTGGCCAGGGTAGCCGGCATTAACGAGTACAAACTAAAAAAAGGTTTTAAAGAGCTATTTGGCAATACCGTTTTCGGCTATTTATCCGATACCCGCCTCGAACTGGCCAGAACAGAACTCCTCGAAAAACAAAAATCAGCCAGCGAACTTGCTTTTGAGCTGGGATACTCCTCTCTACAACATTTCAGTAATGCTTTTAAAAAGAAATTTGGTGTGTCGCCAAATAAACTGGGGTAAAGGATCTGACTGCTTTTAACATCATTGCACCGGATGGAATATTGGCATTTCAATATTTCATCGAACACATGTTCTTCAGGGGACCAGAAAATGAAAAACCAAATAACAAACCAATGTTCCGGCGGCCACGAGTATAAAACCGTTCAGGCGTTTCTTTTTCATAAAGCAGATCATTACAATGCCTGTTAAAGATACCAGGCTCAGGAAAATGGCTGATACATCAATCAGGTACGACCATTTTTTGCCCGCATCACGGCCTTTATGCAGGTCGTTGATAACCGCTATCAGGCCGCTGCTGGTTTCTGTGAGTTTGTACCCGCCGTTATTACGGTTAATAAAGGCATCCGCGCTATAACCAGGCCCTTTAAAGGAAACTGAACACTGGTTATCATCAATAATAAAATCGCTTACCTCGCCCTTAATATTATGCCTGTGTTTTAGCAATTCAACAATCTCAAATTTGGCAATGGCGACCGTATCTTTAACGTTAACCCACTTTAACTGCACTTTGCCTGTATATTTTTTAACCTGTTCTTTGCCCTCAAACCATTCGGCATGATTAAGGGTAAAACCTGTTACCGCGAAAAATAAAATCACTACAAAGCTTACCATTGACAGGTAAATGTGCAGCCAGCGCGAAAGAGCGGCTGTACGTTTTTTCCACTGCGCCTTCGGAGCCATTTCCGCTTTCCTGGTGCGTATGTGGCCTTTTGATCTTATAAAATCATTAGCCATCAGCTTTTTTTAACGTAGTTAAGCGATGCAGATGCTACTTCTATATTGCCGGGCAAACTTATTAAAGCCGGTTTTTTTGTGAAGTCCATTTCCCGGGTCATAAGCTGATGGGTGCCATGTTCACGGGCAACCTCAATCATGATGGTATAGGTGCCCCGTTTTACAAAGTCGCCTTTATCATTTTTACCGTCCCATTTAAGGGTATATTTACCTGCCGGCCTGGTGGCGCTGGTGGTGGAACTTACGCTGCGGTCTTCATTTGCAAATTTTTCGTAGTACGTGTCATACCAAGCAGGCATTTCATCAAGGTACTTGGGTTTCCGGTACCAAAGTGCTATATGACGTACCGGCTTTTTATCTTTATCAACCACCCATACAGCAACATAAGGGCTATGTACACGCATGCCTTCTATCTGGCTCAATTCAAGGCTTATCACCAGTTCATAATCAGGGTCCCAGTTTTTATCGTCCGTAATGCCGGCTGACCTTGAAATTTCCCGTCTTTTTACAGGCAATTCCAAATCCTTCCAGCCCTTGCTTTG
>Ga0206955_1147_pt1 | contig 18657 bp, 19 predicted proteins | sample Alteio_BWOrgHeat_34_FD_153247 | JGI IMG/M metagenome (GOLD analysis project Ga0206955, IMG submission 153247) | Enriched cells from forest soil in Barre Woods Harvard Forest LTER site, Petersham, Massachusetts, United States -... | ecosystem: Environmental > Terrestrial > Soil > Temperate forest >...
CCTGGCACGACGGAAAAAGACGGAAAGAGTAAGGACACATGTGGATAGAATGAATGGCTACCTGTGGACAGCTGTTGGCGTATCTTTGGCTCTTGTGCTGTTCTCATCCAACAATCTGCAGCTGAGCACGTACCCTGTGCTTATTATGTTATACGGAATTGGGACGTATATATCAGGTGGCATTATGAGCCTTAAGCCAATGATGGTTGGCGGTGTCTGCTGCTGGGTGATAGCATTTGTGGCATTTTATGCCAATTTTGAATACCAGTTGTTACTTCTGGCGTTGTCGGTAATTCTGTCTTACATTATACCGGGTTACATATTAAAAAGCCGATTCAGAAAAAATGTTCAAGGATCTTAACCCGATATTGCATTCCCAGTTGAGGCTGGCCATTATCTCTCTTCTGATCTCACTGCAGGAGGCGGAGTTCACTTTTCTGAAAGAAAAGACCAATGCCACGTCCGGTAACCTGAGTGTGCAGCTCGACAAATTGAAGACGGAAGGCTACATCGAGATAACCAAGACATTCAGGAATAACTACCCGCTTACGGTATGCAGGATAACGGCGAAAGGTATTTCGGCTTTTGAGGAATATGTAGAGCAGCTGAGATCATACATCAACCCGGAATGAGGATAGGGGATGCAGTAGCTATACCCCCTGTTAATTTCACCGCCATTTTGCTACCCTTCACCGACTTACGTTACTAATTAGCCGAAATAAATTTCCACAAAAAAATAACTGGGTATACTTTTACGGGCATAACCACAAATTTGATATGAAAAGAAATATATCTGACAGATCTTTACGGTCACTCCTGCTGTTGGCGCTGCTGTTTGGCGCCACGGGTTCTTACGCTCAATATAAGATAAGCGGCACCGTAGTAAATGAAAAAGACAAGCCGGTGAAAGGTGTTAATGTATACCTGGACAACACGCTGGATGGCGGAACTACGGACAGCCTTGGGATTTTCAGGTTTACCACAACTGAGAAAGGCAACCAGACCATAGTGGCATCGGAAGTGAGCCACGAAAATGCAGGGATGCCAATAGTAATAACCGGCGACATGAGCGGCATAGTGCTGCACATGAAGTCGAACAAAGCGCATGAAATGGACGCTGTGGTGATAACTGCGGGATCCATAGAAGCTAATGACAATAATAAGACCGTGCTGCGGCCGCTGGATATAGTAACCACGGCAGGCGCGAACGCCGATGTGGTAAAGGCAATGGAGACACTGCCTGGTACACAACAGACCGGCCCGGACAATGGACTGTTTGTGCGGGGTGGTGATGCCAACGAGGCTGCCATACTGGTGGATGAGATAGTGGTGCAGAATGCCTTTATCAGCGGCCCTCCCGGTGTGGCCACACGTAGCCGCTTCGGCGCATTCCAGTTCCAGGGAGTATCGTTCAGCAGTGGCGGATACAGCGCGAAATACGGCCAGGCCCTGTCGGGCATACTGGAGCTGAATAGTACCGACCTGCCGGATAAAAGCACCGTGAACCTCGGTATCAATATGGCCGGTGTGTATGCCTCCGGCACCAAGAAATGGAAGAACAGCAGTTTTGACGTGGGCGCTAACTACAACAATCTCACACCGTTCTATGGCCTGGCCACCACCAACTTCAAGTTTTATAAAGTGCCGGTAGGCGGCGGCGGTAATATGCGGTATGCCTGGAAACCGAACAAAGACGGGATACTGAAGATAAGTGTGAACGGATCGTATATGGAGAGCGGAATCGCAATACCCAATTCATTCTCAGGGATCGATACCAATTCGGTTATCAATAGCAATCCATTTGCAAAAAAATTCAGCGATATGGGGGATACCGTGAACTTTGTAACCAAGGACCAATACTATTTTACTACCGTGTCATACAAACAGATGTGGAAGGCAAAGTATAGCCTCTACACAGCAGCTTCCTACAGCCTGGATCAGACAAACAATTCGTTTGGTACCATACCCATCAACGAAACAGACCATCGCGGACAGTTCCGTATAGAAGGCAAAGATTATTTTAATAATAGCGTGAACCTGCTGGTAGGTACAGAGATGCAGGCGTTCGGTATTTCGAAAGACTATGATACCTACTTCAAGCAGAGCTTTGTGGAGACACAGGTGGCAGGATATGCTGAGCTGGAATGGACACCTGTGAACCGACTGGCCATCAGGCCCGGTGTACGCTATGAACACAGTGGTCTGCTCAATACCGATGATGTAGCGCCCCGTATCTCTATGGCGTATAAGACAGGCATTCATAGCCAGGTATCGCTGGCGAGCGGCATATTTTACCAGGATGCTGACAATAAATACCTGCTTGCCGGTCTGAAACCTGGACAGCAAGAGGCAATACACTATATTGCTAACTGGCAATATGTAAAATCTGACCGGACACTGCGTATAGAAGGGTACTACAAAGATTATGCAAGCCTGATAAGGGAACTGTACAATGTTTATGACCCGAACAGTTACCGTTTTATAACAGACACCACCACCGTGAACAACAGTGGTCATGGTTATGCACAAGGATTGGAGCTCTTCTGGCGCGATAAAAAAACTGTAAAGAACCTCGACTATTGGGTTTCGTACAGCTACATCAATACAAAACGTCTTTATGAGAACTACCCCGTATCAGCCACACCAACGTACATTGCCGACCACAACCTGAATATTGTAAGTAAATATTTTGTGGAGAAATGGCATACCAATTTCAGCGCTACCTATAGTTTCGCCACAGGCAGACCTTATTTCAATCCAAATTCTGCATTCCTGAGCGACCGGACACCGGCATACAATAATGTGGCCGTAGCGGTAGCATACCTGCACAGCTTCGGCAAGTGGTTCTCGGTATTTTACCTGAGCATAGATAACATCACTAACCAGCACAATATTTTCGGCTACAGGTATAGTTATGGCGCCAACGGACTTGCTACCGGCGAGCGTACCCCCATAGTGCCAGCATTGTACCGTACCGTTTTCTTTGGCGTGAATTTTTCGCTGACACAGTTTAAAAAGGATGAACTGTAAAGAGAACCAGGCCCGGTATTTACAAAAAGATAAACAACAGAAAATGAAAAAGATATTATTACTATGTTCAGCCGCCGTGATGGCGATGCAGGTATCGGCACAGGACTTTAAGACAGTCCTGACCAAAACATTCACCACATTTGACACAGCCCAGGACCAATCCGTGAAAGTGGAGCAAAGCAATAAAATGTCGCTGATAGCGAAGAAATGGGACAACGAATGGGCAGCGCATTATTATGCTGCATGGAGCAAGACAGTACTGTCATTTGAAGAAAAGGACGGAGACAAAAGAGATGCCTACCTGGATGAGGCTGACAAAGAAAAGGAGACAATGATGAGCATACTGAAAAAGGAGACCGACGAGACCTATGTGCTGGCCGCGATGATGGCCAATGCGCGGCTGGCTGTAAATCCATCTTCCAGGTGGATGAAGTATGGCAAAGTGTTCAGCAGCAATATAGAGAGTGCACAAGAGCTGAATCCTGGTAACCCAAGAATGTACTATCTGCAAGGGATGGCCAAGCTGCATACACCTAAGGCATTTGGCGGTGGTAAGAAAAATGCTAAGCCGTATTTCGAAAAGGCGGAAACATTGTTTGCAAAGGAAAACAGCGACGATATAACCAAACCATATTGGGGAAAACAGCGCAATACGCAGTTCCTTGCTGAATGCAACAAAGAAGATTAAAGAGACGACATACTAAACCAACCAACCAAAACATACAACAATGAAACAGATCATCCTGGCAACGGCCATCACCATGGGAGTATTAAGCGCACAGGCGCAGGACCTCAAGCCGGTATTAATGAAGACATTCATGGCGTTCGACACCACAAAGGACCCGGCCGTGAAAACAGAACAGAGCAACAAACTGGCCCTGATAACAAAGAAATGGGACGGTGAATGGATAACTCATTACTACCTGTCGTATAGCAAGACGATACTTGCGTACATGGAAAAAGACGCAACGAAAAAAGATGCCTACCTGGACGAAGCAGACAAAGAACGTACCGATGCCGTAAGTATCCTTAAAAAGGATAATGATGAGACCCTGGTGCTGGGCGCCATGATAGCAAACGCACGCATGAGCGTAGACCCGATGAACCGCTGGCAGAAATACGGAACGATATTTAAAGATGACCTGGAAGCTGCCAAAGAGATCAATCCTTCCAACCCACGCATGTATTACCTAAATGGAGTGAGCAAAATGTTTACACCAAAGGCATATGGTGGTGGTAAAAAAATAGCGCTTCCATACTTTGAAAAGGCGGACGGATTTTTTGCAAAGGAAACAGGCGACGACATAACCAAGCCATTTTGGGGAAAAGACCACAATACCCAATTCCTCGCACAATGCAAGCAGGAAGATAAGGAGTAGTTGATTATCAGGGGATGAGAGCGTTGGCATGATAGTATTATATCATTGAGCAAATACTTTGAATTTTCCCTTCTAATAAATCTCCATAATTTTTCCCTCCTCAGGGGCTGACGCGAAAAGCGCCAGCCCCTGAATATTTTAGGGCATTCGTACCGCTTATGTTGCTGCAGCAATTATTTCTGATATTGCCGGTAATGGTGCATATTTACATCATGAATTGGGCGTTGCTTTATACTGCAAGAAGAACGGGGGACAGGGAGGAAAAACAGGCTGTCTATGATCCTGTACGGAATTCCTTTCAGCGAGATTATGACCGTATCATTTTCTCTTCTGCATTTCGCAGGCTGCAGAATAAAACGCAGGTATTTCCGCTGCCCGGGGCCATATTTGTGCACAACAGGCTGACACATAGCCTGGAGGTAGCATCTGTAGGACGGTCATTAGGTAAGTCGGTGGGAGAGAGGATAGCCGTGAAGTATGGAGATGAGGGCGCTGCGTTTAAAGAGTTTTACCGGCACGAGCTTGCATTCGTCATCGCCTCAGCCTGCCTCGCGCACGATATTGGCAATCCACCCTTCGGCCATTCCGGAGAGGACGCTATAAGGGCCTTCTTCAATGGGATGGATGGCGATACCCGCAGCATCATACATGATGCACTGACTGAGAACCAGTTGAAGGACTTTGAGCTTTTTGAGGGCAATTCGAACGCCTTCCGTGTGCTGGCGCACAGTTTTAACGAGACCGAGCCTGGCGGTTATAAACTTACTTATACCACCCTTGCGTCGCTGGTAAAATACCCATGCGCCTCTATAGAGGGGTTCAATAAGAAGACAGGATTGATAGCTACTAAGAAATCCGGTTTTTTTGACTCAGAGGCAGGCCTGTACCAACAGATAGCAGCGACACTGGAACTACCGATAAAGGAAGGGTACAGGCACGTGTATGCGCGGCATCCATTTGTGTATCTTACGGAAGCGGCAGACGATATATGCTACCGGGTCATAGACCTGGAAGATGCACACCGGCTCCATATCATTTCGCTAGAGACATTCATGGATATGTTCCTCCCGTTCTTCGACCACGAGCAGGAGTTGCATAATTCGCGTGGATACATAGAAAAAAAACTGGCTGCTATAAATGACGACAACCAGAAAGTACAATACATCCGCGCGCGGTGGATAGGGCTGATGATAGATAAAATGTCCGAACTATTCATGGAGCATGAGCAGGAGTTGCTAAACGGTACCCTGGAGCAGGACCTGCTGAAATGCCTGCCCGCCCACCTGCATGTGCTGATAGACAGGATCAACGCATTCTCGGTGAAGAAGGTATACAATTATAAATCAGTGGTGGAAATAGAGATAGCGGGCTACAACGTGATAGGCGGCCTGCTTAAGGAATTTGTACATGCCGTACTGCATCCCCGCCTCAGCAAATCGGGCAAGATACTGAAGCTGATGCCCGAACAGTTCCCATTGACGCCCGGTGGGGCAGATGTGTACCGGGACCTGCAATCCGTTGTGGACTTTATTTCGGGTATGACCGATCTGTATGCGATAGACATTTACCGGAAAATAACCGGCATTACAATACCTGAGATCAGGTAAGCAGCGATCATTTCCCGACCTTTGATCATTAATTTCAGTACTCATGCATCCAAGAGAATTGCGGATAGAAGATTTTACTTACCAACTGGAAGATGAGCAGGTAGCAAAATATCCGTTGGCTGAACGGGACGCCTCCAGGTTGCTCATTTACAGGCAAGGTAATATTGAAGAAGACGTTTACAGGAATATAGCCGGGCATATACCCGCAGGTTCGATGATGGTATTTAACCAGACCAGCGTAGTACATGCAAGGCTGCTGTTCAGGAAGCCGTCAGGCGGAACTATCGAGGTTTTTTGCATTGCGCCGCATGAGCAGTACATGGATATCCACACGGCCATGCAGCAAAAAGGCAAGGTGCTATGGGAGTGCTTTGTGGGAGGCGCCAGCAAATGGAAGCACGGGATGGTGCTGCACACCACTCATACTTCACCTGAGTTTACACTATCTGCAAAAATAGCCGAACGCAGCAGTGACGCTTACATACTGAGCCTGGAATGGGACAATGACCAACTCTCCTTTGCTGAAGTACTGCACTATGCTGGCCATGTGCCGCTGCCACCTTACCTGCACCGCGACGTGGAAGCCGGCGATGAAGGCCGCTACCAGACAGTATATGCTAAGGAAGAAGGCAGCGTAGCGGCACCAACAGCCGGCCTGCATTTTACGGAAAATATCCTGCGCGACCTGGATAGCAAGGGCATTGATACTTCATTTCTGACATTGCATGTAGGGGCAGGTACGTTCAAGCCAGTGAAGAGCATGACCATGAACGGGCATGAGATGCATGCAGAATGGATAGAGGTGGGGTATGAAATGGTGGAAAGACTACGCGAAGGCATTGACAGGAAAATAATTGCAGTTGGCACTACATCACTACGAACGCTGGAGAGCCTGTACTGGATAGGGAATAAGATACACAATGGTAATGGGGCAGACCTGCATCATATAGCCGTAGGTCAGTGGGAGCCGTATACTGCTAAGAACGCCTGTACGCCGGCTGAAGCCCTTAATGCGCTGGCAACTTATATGAAGGCGCACACAATGCGAAAACTGGTGACGCGTACCCAGATACTCATAGCGCCTGGTTATACATTCAGGATAGTAAGTGGACTGGTCACCAATTTTCATCAGCCACGATCCACATTGCTGTTGCTGGTGGCAGCATTTATAGGCAGTGACTGGCGCAAGGTTTACGACCATGCGCTGGCAAATAGATTTCGCTTCTTAAGTTATGGGGACGGAGCTCTGTTGTGGCGTGAATGACTGAGGTAAGTGATGCACTGGCGTGTGCACATCGCTTCCGGTCCTCAAATAGTCTCAATGATAGACCACTTGCATGCCCAGCCTCAGGGCAATATCCCGTTCCAGCTGCGCCCCACGGCTTTCCTGCCAGTCGGGCAGCAGGTGCACCTCATCGCAGTCAAGCATTTTTCTTATATCGTTGCGTACGGCATCATTCCACGTCTTGGTGTCGTCCGTTACTGCATCGGGTTTCACCACATGGTAGCCCATGTAGGATAGCTGCTTTGCCATCATGTTGAATTTGTCCTTTACGTCTCCCTTTGGCAGGCCTGTTATTTTGCCTGCTATATACGCTGTCCTGTTCATAATGAGCTATTTATGTGATCACGAGGTTGATCTGTTCTAATTTTAAAAAAATTATGCCAGCTATACGGCGTCACGCAGCAGGCCTGCTAGAAAAACAGGGACAGCAACGCGCTCAGCAGCCTTGGTTTTGCCTTTGCCGGTTTTGGTTTACGGTGTTTTGCATTGTCCATGAAAGTGAGGAACAACTCATGTTTTCTCTGGTTTCTTGTAGCACCGGGCCCGGTGTTGCCAGCATCATGTCCGGCAGCAGTATAGAGCAACGGCCGCTTGCGCGATGCTTCCACAAGTTTTTCTAATGGCAGTGCATTGGTTGGTGTTCCGGACTTTTTCATACTATCCTTCTTTTTAGTTTTCTACACAGGTGCCGTTCTACACCCTTTTCCTTGTTATTGATGGTTGCCACAGACAGCTATAAAATATTCGTGCCTTCGCCCGCGGTCCGGGATTTTATTTTTGGTCATGCTGCTATTCCGCCCATTTTTTTCACCAGGGTACCCACTATCACCTCTGCATATTTATCGCGCCTGATATCCAGCATGTTCCATAGCTGGCAGAAAGCCGTTGCCTCTGCTGCCGAATGGTGCAGCGTATAATTTTGTTGGTTTCGCTTCAGCATGTCGTGCAGCATGTGCAGCAGTTCCTGCAGGTATTCCTTTAGCAGGTATTGGTGCTCGTTGACCGGAGCAAACTCATCCAGCATTTCGTCACATATTTCTTTCAGGGCCTCTAAGCGCTGTAGGCTGATGCGTACCCTGATCCTTCTTTTGTTAGCCATAGATTTACCGATGCCAGTGTTGTGTTATATTTTTTTAAGAATCGGGGATCGCAGGTGTAAAGCAGGCAGTGCGCCCGTGCCAGCCCGCTCATGACAGAGGAATGGTCCTGCCCCCCAAAAAGAGCGGCTATTTCGTTCAGCGTTATATTGGGGAAATACGTACGCAGGAACATGGCAGCGATGAAGCGCAATTCCGCTATCTCCCGTTTTCGTGTCCTCATCATAAAGCACTCGGGGCTCATGCCCAGCGACAGCGCTATAACCCTGAGCATCTGTTCATAGGCGTCCGATGCTTTACCCCGTGGGTATAACATTACGGTCATACGTATACCTGTTTTGTCTTGTATCTTTTGCTGTGCTGATCGGGCGATGTGCCGCGCAGCGTTTATCTTTTTTACTCGTGTGTATTTCATATCTGTTCGTCTTAGGTCATTAATAAAGAAAGCTTTTGGAGGAAGTTGATAAAACAAGGTACAGCCAGGTAAATAGTTGACAGACCTTGTTTTATCGTTCCCGAATAGGTCAGGCAGCGGTTTTCATTTGTATGTACTGTATGATCTGCTGGGAGGCAGCGTGCAGGTTGCTGCAGGATCCCTGTATATGTTGTATCACGTCTTCGTCGTGCAGCCCGTTGGCCTTGCAAACAAGGTCTATATCTTTCGGGCCCAGGCTACCGAGCGTTATGAAACGACGGCCGATGCTCTTATAAATTTCATCAAAGCCGATCTTCTTTGTGCGTACGCCTTCTATGATGCGGTTGCGCAGTTCATCGCCACCCATGATCACCACTCCTGCACTGGCAGCCAGGCTATTGGCCAGCAACACTACAAGATGCAGCACCCTGTCCTTGAGTTTATGTGCATCATCAAGTATCAGCAACGGGTCGTCTTTTTCGCGCGTCATAGTGGCAAACTGTTCCATCATTTCTGGCACTGTACCCTTGAAGTCTACACCTGCACTGGTCAGCAACGTGATCATAAATGACCTGCGGTTAAGCTGTTCGTCGCACGCGATATAATAGGTGTTCTCATTTTCGCGGGTATAGTGCCTGGCGGTAAACGTTTTACCCAGGCCTGCGCCTATTGATATGCCATAAGCCATGGAGTAATGTTGTGCATCGCTGAACAGGATGCGCAGCAGCAGGTAGGCACCGGTGTCTGCAGGTTGCCACTCGCCGCAGTAGAAACCTACCTGCCGGGCGATGTGGTGCCATAAACGCTCGCTGAGCAATTCCCAATTATGATTTTTCACCTGTGAAATAGTGGAGGAGCTGATACCGGTTAAACTTTCGGCAGCGAGCGCCTGGCTACTGAAGTTGTTTACATAGCGCATTAAAGCGTCTTTTACTTGTCTCTTCTGTTCGTTTGTCATATACTGCATTTTTTGAGGTTACGGATAGCGTTATGGGTTAGCACATCTTTACTCAATAGTATCTGCACTTCGACAATTTATTTGGAACAGATAAAATATAATCTGTATTTTTGGGTCGCATAAGTGTCAAATACGGCACAAATATATTCCATTATTTTTGACAAATCCAAATTTTGTGGAAAAATAATCTTAAATTTGCTCCATGTACTTAGCAACGAACCTCAAATATTTAAGGAAAAAATCGGGCAAAACGCAGGATGCGCTTAGTGTTGACGTAAAAATAGGCCGCACGACCATAGCGAATTATGAGGCCGGTATCAGCGAGCCGAACCTGGAGACGCTCATCACTTTTTCCAATTATTTTGGAATTTCTTTGGATGAGTTGTTGTCAAAAAATATGGAGGACGTCCAAAAGTCAAATGAAAAGGACGTTATGCTGCGGTCCCCCTTTGGCAGTGTGGAAGGCTACAGCCGTATCCCTAAGATAATAACTGTGGACAACAGCGGCAATGACAATATCATCTATGTGCCGGTAAAAGCGAGAGCGGGATATTTGTCGGGATATGGGGATGCTGAATTCATGGAGACACTGCCGACGTTCAGATTGCCTGGGCTGAACAATGCTACCTACAGGATGTTTGAAGTAGATGGACCATCTATGGCGCCCAATGTGCTGCACGGCGACCGGATAATAGGCGAATGGATAGACGAGCTGGATAAAATAAGGGATAACCGCGTATATGTAGTTGTACATACAGGTGGAGTGGCCGTGAAAAGAGTGGTGAACAGGCTGAGCGAGCGCGGTAAGCTATACCTGAAATCAGATACCATAGCTCATCGCCACGAATTCCCGACGCTGGAGATAGACCCTATTGATATAAAAGAGGTTTGGTATGGCCGCATGAAAATAAGCAGCGACTTCAGCGAGCCTGCAGAGGTATATCACCGTCTCGCCGACCTGGAAATGGATGTAATGGAAATGAAGCGGATGCTGAAGGACAAGTAAAGACCTTACCCGAGCCTAGCATCCATGACCCGGCCACGAATTAAGTATGCCTATCTCAGCCTGTCCACAGATTTTACCAGCTGCTCATCTCTGCGCACACCTAATAATGCCATGAGGAGGAACAATATAGCTGCAACCGGCAGTACGGAGCCTATCCAATAGGTGCCGCTGGAGGGCGGCGGTGCCAGCTTCGTGACCCGCATAAGCAGCATAGCAACGAACATAGATTCGGTAACAAGGCAGTAGGCTATCATTCTCATCTGTTGTTTGCGGTTGCCAAACATAAATATAGTGACAAGGGGCAACAGGGTGATGATGACCGCAATGATAAGCGATGGAAAGTGGTCCGCGACCCTTAGCTGGCCAAGTGTATCGGTGCCATTGACAATGGTATGTGTTCTGTAAAGGTCAAAGTAAAATACCCCGGCATTGAGCAGCGCTGCTATAAAAAGCCAAAGTGTTTGTTTGCGTTGTAGCATATTAAGAGCATTTATTACTGGTAAGTACTTCCGGAAGATCAGCTGATCATTTCCTTTCCAAAATAGGGTTGTAATGCCGGAGGTATCCTGATACCGTCTTTGGTCTGGTGATTTTCCAGCAGGCAGGCTATAATGCGGGGCAATGCCAGTGAGCTGCCGTTCAGGGAATGCACAAGCTGTGTCTTGCCATTACTATCCTTGAAGCGCGCTTTGAGCCTGTTTGTCTGGAATGTCTCGAAGTTAGAGACAGAGCTTACTTCCAGCCAGCGTTCCTGGGCGGCGCTATATACTTCGAAGTCGTAAGTGAGCGCAGAGCTGAAGCTCATATCGCCACCACACAGCCGTAGTATGCGGTACTGCAGTTGCAGCGATTGCAGCAGCATTTCCACATGCTTCACCATTTCGTCGAGCGCACTATAGCTGTGTGCAGGATGGGTAAGCTGCACTAACTCTACTTTGTCGAACTGGTGTACCCGGTTCAGTCCGCGTACGTCTTTGCCGTAAGAGCCAGCCTCGCGACGGAAGCAAGGTGAGTATGCGGTCATTTTTACAGGTAGTTCCTGTTCCGGTATGATAGTATCCCGGTAGATATTCGTTACCGGCACTTCGGCGGTAGGTATCAGGTAAAACCCATCTATCGTCACATGGTACATCTGCCCTTCTTTGTCCGGCAACTGGGTGGTGCCGAACGCAGACTCCTCATTTACCATAAATGGCGGGCACACTTCTTTGTATCCCGCCTCAGTATTATAATTAAGAAAATAGTTGATCAACGACCTTTGCAACCGCGCGCCCTGGCCCATGAACACCGGGAACCCTGCCCCCGTAATTTTTGTTCCCAGCTCCAGGTCCATAAGACTGTACTTAGCTGCGAGCTCCCAATGCGGCAATTTCTGAGCGCTGAGATCGGGCGTTGTACCTACCGTCCTTACAACCTCGTTGTCTTCTGGTGTTTTGCCAAAGGGAACACTGATATGCGGCATATTAGGCAGCTGTACGAGCGCGTTATACTGCTCTGTTTCCAGCTCTGCCAGCTTTTGTGCCACGTCTTTTGCCTGCTCCTTATAAGATGCTACCTGTGCCTTTAGTTCTTCCGCCTGCTGCTTTTCGCCTTTTGCCATCAACTGGCCAATGCTTTTTGAGGCATTATTTACTTTTGCAGAGAGGTCTTCATTCTCCACCTGCAGTTTGCGACGGTGCTCATCTATGGTTATGATGCGGTGCACCAGTTCTGGTTCTTTAAAGTTCTTCTTCGTCAGTCCTTCTAAGATCAGTTCCTTATTGGTCCTGAACAATTGTATAGGCAGCATAATAAATAATTAAAGGCCAAAGATAATGGTAATGGGTTAATCGGAATAATCTAAGACCGCCGGCAAAGGAGTGCATATTGCTTACGGTCATCGCAAATAGTGCTATCTTTCCTTGTCAAACAAATAGTATGGGCGATATAATGCTGAATTTTGTCAACAACTCCGGTTATCACAGTAAGATACAAATAGTGATGTTCCAGAAAAGTCAGATGGAAGATAACACGGATACAGCAATTGCCTGGCGGCCACAGCAGATAGTTTACTTACAGGAGGCAGATATAATGGATTAACAGATCAATGAAAGAAGAAATTATTTGAACTGCTTAAAGAAGTACTTTACGTCATTTTCTTCCAGTATCATCTCGCCCTTCTGGCATTTATTTACTTTCAGTATGCGTTGGTTTTTTCCGTCGCAGTCCAGTACCTGGTCGTTACCCAGGCTCTTTATGAACCACGAGGGGTTGTTCTTTGCATCGGTACCGCCGTATACATAACCCAGCTTGCCATCTGTGGAGGGGCCGGTAATATATAGCGCAGTAATAGATGTTGCCGGGTCAATGGTTCCCCCCTGGTCTTTTGTAGTTCGTTTATATACCGTCCAGTGGCCTATCATCTGATCTATATTGGCAACCGGAACGAGTTTTTCGGTGGTAGTGTCCAGCACTATGATCTTCGCAGTGTCAGACAGATCGGGCGCCAGTACGAAAAATCCCTGTTCGTTCGTAAATACAAGCGCATCCGGCCGTTTTACTGCTATCTTATATTTGGCTGTGCCAAAATCCAGCAGGCTGTCCTCATCAATAGTATATCCGCCATTATATATGAAGCCGTTGAGATTGTGGTACGAAAACGAGTCTTTTTTCTTAAAGGATACATAGAGGGTATCGGTAAAAGCCACGATGGAAGAATCTGGTTTCATACGTTTCACCTCTTTCCACCTGCTCACAGGTATCTTGAGGGGTTTGTGTTTATCTTTGCAATATGCTGAAAACGGCAGTAGCAAGATCAGTATTAAAAGTACTTTTCTCATGTTCGTGGCAGTATAAAAGTAAGCCAAAGGTGATAAGTTATATTCAAATGGTTTGCCGCATTTCGAATATTAACTATCCTTTTTTGTCAGGGCTGTTTACAACAAATTTAATTTAATCGTAGCTTCATATCAAATTATGGCTAACGGACAATTGCATATAACGGTTGTACAACCGGATATAGTATGGGAGGACATAGCAGCCAATCTTGTGCGGTATGAGCAAACGATAGCGGGTATAAAGGGAGATAAGCATATAGTAGCGCTGCCGGAGATGTTCAGCACAGGATTCAGCATGGCCCCCGAGCGCCTTGCAGAACGTATGGACGGGCGAACCGTGAGCTGGATGGCAGATATGGCCGTGAAATATCGCTGCATTCTTACAGGCAGTATTATTATTGAGGAGGAGGACAAGTATTATAACCGGATGCTGTGGGTGCAGCCCAACGGGCAAATAGGGTTTTACGATAAGCGGCATTTATTTGGATATGCCCATGAGGATAAACACTATACCCCAGGGACAACCAGGCTGATAGCGCAGGTGAACGGCTGGCGCATCAACCTGATGGTCTGTTACGACCTTCGTTTCCCGGTATGGTCGCGCAACCAGGGCGATGAATATGATGTACTGCTCTATGTAGCCAACTGGCCCGAGGTGCGCAGCCTGGCGTGGAAGACGCTGCTGCAGGCCCGTGCTATCGAAAACATGTGCTATGTGGTGGGCGTGAACCGCGTGGGCAAAGATGGGAAGGAAAACAATTACACCGGCGACAGCAGTGTCTTTGGACCGCTGGGAGAAAAGATATGGCAGCAGACCGGCGAGGTAGCCTGCCATACCCTAACGCTGGACAAAGAAGTGCTGGAAAAGACGAGGAGCAAAATGCCCTTTTTGAACGATGCAGATAAATTCATATTGTTATAACAGACAGAGCTTGTAAGCATAAAGGCAGGCGTTGTCGTCTCCCATCCGGGACAACGGAAGAAATATAAGGTAGCAGCAAAAACAAAAATAACCGGATGAAACGCGTGCTGAGAGGTATATATTATTTTTTGCCGGTACAGCTGGTGTTGCTTCATTTCCGCAAATACCAGGTATTGCTGGGTTTTTGGGTCATTCTGTTCCTCACTATTACAGGGAACTTCGCTTCTCATTTCGGAGCATCATCCTTATTCCTCGCCCCAGAATACCTGGGGAAAATAAGCATGGTCAGTATGTTCCTGCTGGGTTGTGCTATGTGTGTGTTTACTATGATGTGGCATATCACCACATTCATTATTCATAGTAAACGTATGCCCTATATGGGCGCCACGCGGCATGCCTTCCTTGTTTATTGTTTCAATAATTCGGTAGTGCCGTTGGCGTTCCTTGGCTTTTACAGCTTTGTAACCATTCATTTTCAATGGTATGATGAGCATTCGTCAATAAGTAATATCCTGTTGCTGCAGTTCGGATTTTATCTTGGTTTCATCATCTTCATCCTTATTTCATTTGCTTACTTCTTCCGCGTAAGCCGCGATTTTTTTAAAACTATTCTGGTCCACGTCGCCAATCCGGCGCGCATCCGTAGGATAATACCCTATGATTCGCTCGACTATGAGATAGATATGATCCCGGCTCATTCCTACATTTCGGGAAGATTCACCATAAAAAAAAGTACAGACCAGGAGCCCTACCATCCACGCGTGATGAGCACTGTACTGAAGCGCCACCACCGCAACGTAATATTTGCTACCATCATTGTGTATTTAACGCTGCTGTTCATGGGTATCTTCATGGACCAGCCGTTGCTAAGGGTGCCTGCCGGAGCTGGGTTTTTACTGCTGTTCGCCATCATCATGGGAGTTGTAGGCGCTTTCAAATATTTCCTGAAAAGCTGGGAAACAATAGGCTGGGTCATATTCGTGCTGTTGCTTGGCCTCATGGTCAACTATAGAATGTTCGATCTCCGCAGCATAGCCTACGGTCTCAATTATCATACTTCTGAGGAAAAGGAGCCGGTTTATAACTATGAGCACCTACGCGCGTTATTCACTTCCGGGCGATTTCAGGTGGATAAGGAAAGGGAAGAGCAGCGCCTGGGCCGCTGGAAGACCAAGACAGGGGATGCAAATCCCCCGTTGGTGGTGATCACAGTAAGCGGAGGTGGTTCCCGGTCGGCCTACTGGACCTTTCATGCGTTGCAGCATATTGACAGCGTTACAAATGGTAAACTTTTTCAAAACACAGTGCTGCTTACCGGCGCGTCCGGTGGTATGATAGGTGCCGCTTACTGGCGCAGCATACACGATGCTTACCAGCGGGGATCGCTGAAGAACCAGTACGACAGGCGATACCAGGAGAATATAGGTAAGGACCTGCTCAATGCCATCATTTTCTCTTTTGCAAGTGTAGACCTTATTTCTCCGTTCAACAAGATATCTATTGGCGGCTATTCCTATACGCGAGACAGAGGGTATGCTATGGAGCGCGAAATGATACTGAATACGGAAGGACTGCTGGATAAAAATATTGGCTACTTCAGGCAGCGGGAGGCTGACGGCTATATTCCGCAAGTCATTATATGCGGCACCATTATAAATGACGGAAGGGAGCTGATGATCTCAAATCAGCCGGTGACTTATCTTACTCAGCCTGAGTATTCGCTGCAGGAGCCTGACCCGCCGATAGATGCTGTGGACTTTGCCGCTTTTTTTGCTGGCCAGGACCCTTACAATCTGCGCCTCACATCCGCACTGCGTATGAATGCCACATTTCCCTATGTGCTGCCTGTAGTGAAGATGCCCAGCCAACCCCGGATGGATGTGATGGATGCAGGGCTAAGAGACAACTTCGGCATGGAGTTGGCCAGCCGATACCTGTATGTGATGCGTAACTGGCTACAGACGAATACGAAAAATGTCATTTTCCTGGAGATAAGGGATACCCGTGAATATGATGTGACCGAGAATTCCGATGAATCTGCCTCGCTTGGCAAAATGCTGGTTGACCCGCTGTTCGTGATACAGAACAAATGGGAGGCTTTCCAGTCATACTCTCACAGTTTCCTGAAGAACTATGCCCCATGGTATCTCAATGGGAAATTGAAATTCATTACGCTGCAATATGTGCCCAAAGAATCCAAGAAAGTAGCGGCGCTCAATTTCCACCTCACTCAGAAAGAAAAGGAAGACCTGTACGAATCTATCAATAACCCTGAGAATAAAGCTGCTATTGATACGCTGCTGCAGCTTATGAAGTAACACATGTTCATTAACATGCATCACGCTAACGAAAAGTTAAATGGCTATTTCCCTTTTGGCCATATCGCCAAAATATAGTAATTTAAATTGTAAAAAAAATAAGAAAATTGTTAATGATATTTAAAAAATTTCCATTTACTTGTACCTGCTTGCTCTTCATCAGTTTTCCACATGGGTGTTAGTTCTTTCTTTTCATAAGCCATAATGTTTGTGATAATTTAGCTGTCCCCAACCCAAACTTTACTAATCTCTAAAAATATTTATAAATATGAGTGCCTCTGCTAATAAGGGTCTTTCCTTTCATCGTCATTATACACGAGATGAAGTCAGCCCATTCGACATGTTCGAATACGACTACCGTACATCGGTGATCCGTAACCCAAATGGAGAGAAAGTATTTGAAATGACTAATGTGGAAGTACCGAGCCACTGGTCTCAGATAGCTACAGATATACTGGCGCAGAAGTATTTCCGCAAAGCGGGTGTACCACAGCCTGATGGCAGCATGGGTCGTGAAACGTCCATCAAACAGGTAGCCCACCGCCTGGCGCATTGCTGGCGCACATGGGGCGAGAGCTACGGTTACTTCGCTTCAAAAGGCGATGCGCAGGTATTTTATGATGAGCTGGTGTTCAGCATCATGACACAGAGCTGCGCGCCCAACTCTCCGCAATGGTTCAATACCGGCCTCTTCAGCAGCTATGGGATAGATGGCAAGGCGCAGGGCCATTTTTATGTGGACCCCAAGACCGGCACACTCGAGCGCTCTAAAAATGCGTACGAACGCCCTCAGCCGCATGCCTGTTTCATACTTAGTGTAGACGATGACCTGGTAAACGAAGGCGGTATCATGGACCTGTGGGTACGTGAGGCCCGTATATTCAAATACGGCTCTGGCGTAGGTACCAACTATTCGGGTATCCGTGCAGAAGGCGAGAAGCTGAGCGGTGGCGGCACATCCAGCGGCCTCATGAGTTTCCTGAAAATAGGTGACCGCGCTGCCGGTGCCATCAAGAGCGGTGGTACTACGCGTCGCGCTGCCAAAATGGTGTGCCTGGACCTGGACCATCCCGAAGTAATAGATTTCATAGACTGGAAGGTAGAAGAAGAAAAGAAAGTGGCTGCGTTGATAGCTGCTGGCTACGCTTCTGACTACGAAGGAGAAGCTTATAAAACAGTATCGGGCCAGAACTCTAATAACTCCGTACGTATACCCAATGAGTTTTTCCACGCCCTCGACCACAATGCTGACTGGAACATGACAGCCCGCAGCACCGGTAAGGTGATGAGAACTATCCCTTCTAAGGAACTGTGGGAGAAAATAGCCTACTCTGCATGGCGTTGTGCAGATCCTGGTACTCAGTATGATTCCACCATCAACGAATGGCATACGTGCCCTGAGGGTGGCCGCATCAATGCGTCCAACCCATGTTCGGAGTATATGTTCCTCGACAATACCGCGTGTAACCTTGCTTCGCTCAACCTGCGCCGCTTCTTCGATGAAGAAACAAGCAAGTTCGATGTAGAAGGCTTTGAATATATGACCCGCCTGTGGACGGTGGTGCTGGAAGTATCCGTGCTGATGGCACAATTCCCTTCACCGGAAGTAGCTCAGCTCAGCTATGACTATCGTACCCTGGGCCTGGGATATGCCAATCTTGGCTCTATGCTGATGGTAAGCGGCATTGCTTACGACAGCGAGGAATCTCGTGCAATAGCAGGAGCTATCACAGCCATTATGAATGGTGTTGCTTACAAAACATCTGCAGAAATGGCCGCCTGTCTCGGTGCTTTCCCGCGCTACCAGGAAAATAAAGAGCATAT
>Ga0206955_1143_pt2 | contig 18631 bp, 15 predicted proteins | sample Alteio_BWOrgHeat_34_FD_153247 | JGI IMG/M metagenome (GOLD analysis project Ga0206955, IMG submission 153247) | Enriched cells from forest soil in Barre Woods Harvard Forest LTER site, Petersham, Massachusetts, United States -... | ecosystem: Environmental > Terrestrial > Soil > Temperate forest >...
GGTCAATGTTCTTCCTGTAAGTGAACACTGTTCTGCCGCCAAAATGAGGTTCATTTCTTATCTCATAATTTCTGAATGTTGGATTTTTGAGTTGGGTGTATGCGCCATAAAAATTGGTAGTGTTCTGCCAATGATCATTAAGCAGGTATGTATTCGCAATTCCCGCGAGGAAAGTTTTTTGGTAGATAGCAGCCTGCGCCTGTTCGGCACTGGGTGTCGTGCCTACTTTTGGTCGCGCAGCGCGTGGATTTGCGTTGTATTCAGTTTTGTTCAGTGCGCCTGGTGTCTGATAATAGAGATCTCCGTATGAAAAATAGGTATTGAGGATTTGATGGTCGCTGCTCTTTAGTTGCGTTTCCCAGTTGAGAATATCCCTTCGCATTGCCGTATGATCCCGATAGCCATCGCCATTTTGATGGGAATAAGTGATCGTGTTTCTGCTGTCGTCCTTTCCCAGGCGGACCTGGGCGTTGAAATTATTCAGGTTATAACTTCCGTAAGTATATCCCAATGAAAACCCCGGTTGCCAGACCTCGGGTTGAGTTTGAATGAGTAGCGCGCCGCCCGTGCCAGCTCCATACAAACTGCCGGCGGGACCTTTAATAATTTCCATCGACTGCACATTGAATACCGATAACTGATTCAGATAAGTATTTCCGCCCGGATCGGTAAATGGAATTCCATTGACATAAACTTTTACGTTGCGGACGCCGAATGGAGACCGGAGCGTGCTGCCACGGAAATTAAGCCTGTAGCTTGCAGGGGATCGTTCTTCCATTCGTACTCCGGGTAAAGTATTCACTGCGGAAACCAGACTTGCATTATTGAATCTCGAAAGTTGTGAAGGCCCGAGGCAGCCAAGCGGAGCTGCTACATCGCTGATCTTCCGATTCAGTTCGTACGCTTTTACGACCACTTCCTGCAGCGTCTTTGTAGCTGGCGAATCAGGATGCAGCGTTTCACCGGTCGATTGTGCCAATGAAAAAAGCGCAGCAGCCAGTCCGGCGGTAAGCAGTAAAAATTTCTTCATCAGTTTGGGTTTACCCGCGACAAAGGTAGAACAGAATATTTCATTATCTTGACGCGCAATTCTTTAGATCTCAGTGTTTCAAACGTTGGCAGTTCTATAATATTATATGCAGAGACGAACGAAACTGAACCTGTTCGACTTCACCATGATCGTCGTGAGCCTGGTGATCGGCATGGGCATTTTTCGAACACCGGTCAACGTGGCAAAAGCCAGCCCAACACCATTCGTATTCTTTGCTGCCTGGCTGGCAGGCGGGTTCATCGCGATCTGCGGCGCATTAACATATGCAGAAATTGGTTCAAGATACCCTGTAACGGGAGCTTATTTCCGGATTTTTTCCTATTGCTATCATCCATCCATTGCATTTGCGGTTAATTGCATCATTCTTATTTCAAACGCAGCCTCTTGCGCCGGGGTTGCTTTGATCGGCGGCGAATACATCACCAGGGTATTGTTTCCGGCCAGCGCTAACACCCAAACAGCAGAGGTCGTCATTGCGATCGTGTCAATACTGATTTTCTACGGGGTTAATCTCATGGGACTTAAAATGAGTGCGAGAACACAAAATGTGCTCACGATTATCAAGATTTGTCTTGTACTTCTACTGATCACACCGCTTTTCCTGGCAGTTCATCCGGTGAACACGCCTGATCCCACGGTCATCCATGGAGGCGCACTCGAATACCTCAAAGGATTCGGCGTGGGTTTGGTTGCTGTATCTTTCACTTATGGCGGGTATCAGCAAACGATCAATTTCGGCGCCGAAGTAAATAATGCGAATAAAATGATCCCCCGCGGGATTTTCACGGGAATCTCCATTATTATCCTCCTCTACCTCAGCATCAACTATGCGTATTATTCGGTTATCGGTTTCGACAACCTGAAAAATTCTAAAAATATTGCCGCAATTATGGCCAGCCATGTGTTCGGGCCCGCGGCGGGACAAATCCTTTCCATCTTGCTTTTCCTTTCGGTGCTTGCTTACGTGAATGTCCTCCTGATGAGCAATCCGAGAGTAATGTTTGCGATGAGCGAAGACGGCGTGCTTCCGGCTGTGTTTAAAAGGAAGAATGAAAAAACCGATGTCATGATCATATCGCTGAGTGTTTTTGCTTTGCTTGCCGTTTTGATCGTGTTCTGGGCGAAAGAATTTGACGAAATTCTGAGTTTCTCCATTTTCCTGGATTGTTTCGGCATGGCGCTTTCTTCGGCAAGTATTTTTATTTTGAGAAAACGCACAGCAAATCTGGATCCTTCCTCGATCTATTCGATGAAATTGTATCCCCTGCAGCCCGTCATTTTCATACTCGCCTATACTTTTGTTGGCATCAGCATTGCGATTGACAAGCCAAAAACAGCGTTGGTCGGACTTTCCGTACTCGCATGTTTCATTGCGATATATTTCCTATCCCACAAAAAAGGAAAAACCGAAAACCAGGGCATTCCCGGCGCCTGATGCGTTCAAAGACTTCACGCGGTTCTACTAAATATTAAAACGTTCCAGAAGCGATAGCAACCTGTTGATCTGTTCGTCTTTGATCTGCAATTGTTTTACGAGTTCAGATTTGAAATTATTATCGGTGACTGCATGTGGCTTACCATTGGCAGGAAAAATTTCCGCCGCATTAAAATTCAATATCTGATGGTATTCAACGCCAAACACGCTGGCCAGCTGCTGCAACCTTGTCAGGGTCAAATCCGTCTTGCCATTCTCGATATTGCTATAGTTGGAAACGCTCATATGCAAATGCTCCGCTACATAATCCTGAGTCAGATTTTTCAATTCACGTATCGATCTTATATTCTGCCCTGCCTGTGACATTTGAAATTGCTTCGAAAAAAAATCGGGCGACAAGTTAGGAAATCTATCGCCGCCGATCAATACCATATTAATGGAATTCGTCTATGAAAAAATTTTCGGCTGCCTATAAAATCCTTTTACTCTGACTGAAATACTTTAAGTGAAAAAAAATGGTTTTCGGATTTTTTGCGTGCAATTTTGATAATCACTTTGGCCGGAGTTGAATGGGCTAATTTCCGAAACCCATGCACAAAGCACAATAAGTAGGGATCACAAAAATTCTAACCATGGAAAAATTAGAGTTGGGAAGAGTTGGCTGGCAGGAGCTCAGTGAACGCGAAAAATGGGAGACAAAAGGAGGAGAGGGTATTTTGTATTACCTGTCCTACGATGTGGGTTACGTTTTGGGGACAACCCTGAGGGTTGCTAACCAGATTGCGCAATCACTTTTCCTGGACCGGGCCACGAGACCGTTGAAATAGGCAATCATTTTAAAATAATATCTATGAATAATTGGGCAGAGTTAACAGAAGAAGAAAAAAACGGTACCGCTGGTGGTTTTTTTCTGGGTCCTATTGTGATCAACCTGGTGGATTTTTACAATAATGTGGCCAATGGTTTTAGCAAGGGACTTACGGATGGTTTAAAGTAGTAATCAGGTTTGTATTTGAAGTCAGGTTTTGTAAACGGCTTGCCAATTATGGCGAGCTGTTTACAAAATTCACGACACTGTGTTTGTAATCAAAATTTTATTCAATGAAACATTTGATCTACCTGCCCCTGCGGCTGGCAGGAATATTTCTTATTGCTTTTCAGGCGTATAAATATTTTATCGTAAAAAGCTTCAACCCGCAACTATTTCCGGGAATGCCATTTTTATACAATGCAGGCTATTTGATTGGCTATAATCTTTTCTTATTGGGCGGAATATTGTTTCTCATCATTTCGGCATGGTTAAAGAAGCAATATGAAGACCGGAATGAGAACGGAATTTGAGGAGATGATATTTTTATTATGGAGAATTCTGCTTTCATAGTTTCGGGACTCCTAAAGAAGCAATATGAAGACCGGAACCAAAGGGGAATTTGAGAACATGATATTTTCATTGTGGTGAACCTTGCATCAAATTGGTATGGCATGACCAGGGAATCAATATCAAGACCGGAATGAGAACGGGATTTGAGGGCAAGATATTTTTATCGTGGTGAATCTTGCTTGACATTGTTTCGGCATGGCTAAAGAAGCAATATGAAGACCGGAATGAGAACGGAATTTGAGGAGATGATATATTTATTATGGAGTATTCTGCTTTCATAGTTTCGGGACTCCTAAAGAAGCAATATAAAGACCGGAACCAAAGGGGAATGAGAACATGATATTTTCATTGTGGTAAACCTTGCATCTAATTGGTTCGGCATGACCAGGGAATCAATATCAAGACCGGAATGAGAATGGACTTAAGGGCGGGATATGCTCAGTTAACGAGGTTATTTTAAAGTGGAGAATTTGGCAGCTTGTTTTGAAATGAAGAATTTTCAATGCGTGCAAGGATAAATGTTTTGCAAAGGGACGTTTCAGATTGTGGTGTTGCATGCCTCGCTTCCGTTGCTTCACATTATCGACTGGATTTTCCTTTGAATAAGATCAGACAGTTCGCAGGAACCGGAAAACAAGGCACTACCATTGCAGGCATGCTTCATGCTGCAGAATGCCTGCATTTCCGCGCTAAGGCATTCAAAGGAAATACAGCAGGACTTCCTTCTATCCCCCTACCTGCGATCGCACTGGTTCATTTGACGGGCGGCCTTCATCATTACCTGGTGATCTACAGGATCGCCGCTGATAAACTTCGTGTGATGGATCCCGCTCACGGAAAATTATTGACCATCCGGAATTCAGATTTCGCCTCGCAATGGTCCGGCATCGTTGTTCTGATGACGCCGGATGACAATTTTAAAAAAGGTTCATTCAAAACAGCTCCGATCATGAGACTGTCCGGCATTCTCTATCCCCACCGCAGGCAACTCTTGCTGGCATTCGTTGCCGCTGCCGTTTACGTATTATTAGGTTTTTCAACCTCGATTTTCGTCCAGAAAATAGCAGATTTTGTTCTTGTCAACAATAATAACCGGTTGCTCAATACCATGGGTAGCCTGATGTTGATCATGACATCGGTTCAAATCTTTATCGGCTACATGAAATCCATCCTGGGTTTGCAAACGGGCAGAAGGATAGACAAAGAGTTGATCATGGGTTATTACCGGCATCTTCTGCGCCTGCCACTAAGTTTTTTTGATAGTATGCGTACCGGCGAAATAGTCAGCCGGGTCAACGATGCAGTCAGGATCAGGATATTCATCAATGACTCGGTGCTGAATATTGCCGTCAACACACTGATCGTCGGCTTTTCCTTCTTTTTTGTACTTATGTTCAATTGGAAACTATCCATTTTTCTTGTTCTCTGTACCCCATTATTTATTATCCTTTATTGGCTTATTAACCGCGTCAACCGTAAATGGCAAAGAGAGCTGATGAATCAATCGGCTGCATTGGAATCGGAAATGGTAGCGAGCATTGGGTCCATTCACACCATCAAATGCTTTTCTCTGGAAAGATATTTTACCAACAGGATTCAAGTCAATTTTATGCGGCTGTTGAATTCATCCTATAAAGGCAATTACCACAGCATTTCACTTAATACAGTCACGGAATATCTATGCCATCTTCAGACAATCGCAATTCTCTGGATCGGCAGCAGATTTGTTTTGCAGGGTCAGCTTACAGTCGGAGGACTCTTATCAATTTATACAGTTGCCGGCTATTTCTCCGGTCCATTACTTTCTTTATTGGGATCCAACAGGGGAATGCAGGAGGCAATGATTGCAGCCGACCGCCTGTTTGATATTATTGATCTTGAACCTGCAAACGATCTGAACGATACGACCGCCCGAAATGATCCCGCTTCAACGGATATCCTTTTTTCTAATATCAATTTTGCCTATCCGGGATGTCCTGCACTATTCTCTGAATTTGAACTTAGCGTGAGGACCAGATGCAGAACGGCGATTATCGGTCAGAGCGGAAGCGGCAAATCGACTCTATTTATGTTATTGATGAAACTCTACCCGCCTGCATCAGGTAGCATAAAAATTGGAGGAGTCGACATCAGGCACATCAATAATGAACGCTATCGAAAATTAATCGCCTGCCTTCCACAAAAAGTAGATCTGTTTGCCGGCACCATTATCGACAATATCGCGCCGGGGGATAATAACCCGGATATGAAAAAGATACGAATGCTGGCAACGCTGCTCGGTCTTCATGAATTCATCGGAAAATTGCCTGGAAATTATTATTCGCTGATTGCTGATCAGGGAACAAATCTTTCGGGCGGCCAAAAACAGCGCATTGCAGTGGCCCGTGCACTATATCGCGAGCCGGAAATCCTGCTCCTCGACGAACCAAGTTCTTCCCTGGATCCGGAAAGCGAAGCCCAACTTTTCCAGGCTTTGGATTGGTTCCATGCCCAGGGGAAAACTTTGCTGATCATTTCCCACAAACCTGAGACAATCAGATATTGTGATGAAATCATTCTCCTGCATAACGGAAAGATTTGTGAAATGAGTGACCATGAATTGTTAAGGGCAAAAAGCGGGCGGAACTGTGCCACGCGGAAAGATAATGATCAGTTCCGCAGTTAAAAACAATTTTGCATTTCCTGTTCACCCAGATCCGGGGATTTTTTCTTTAGTATATTTAATTTCCAATCATCAAATTATTCGCGAGGGCATGGATCTTTCCTATATATTAAATGAACTGGGAGAAGAAAGAGAACATTATTTCAATGCAATAGCTCCTCCCATTTATCAGACCAGCAATTTTAAAGTCAGCCGCGTAGATGAATTAAAAAAATTATTTGAAGACGAATACAGCGGATATATCTATAGCAGGGGACGAAATCCAACGGTCGACATTTTGCGGCAGAAGCTGGCTGCACTCGACGGAGCCGAAGACTGCCTGGTCTGCAACAGCGGCGCGTCGGCAATTTTTATAGGCGTTCTTGCTAATGTCAGCACAGGAGACCACATCATTTCCGTCAACCGGCCGTACTCATGGGCACAAAGACTTTTCGATATCATCCTTCCGAGATTCGGTGTTCAGACTACTTACGTCGACGGAACGCTGTCCCGAAATTTTGAAGATGCGGCGCGGCCCAACACAAAATTGATTTACCTGGAGTCCCCTAACTCCTGGAGTCTCCAATTGCAAGACCTGGATGCAATAGGCAGCTTTGCCCGGTCAAGAGGCATTATCACTTTTATTGATAACAGTTATTGTACACCGTTATACCAGCATCCGGTCAAATTTGGGATCGATCTCATCATGCAGACGGCCACCAAATATATCGGCGGCCATAGCGATACGCTCGGGGGCGTACTCTCTGGTTCAAAAACCATGATCAAAAAAATTTTTGACAGCGAATATCTCAATACCGGCTGCGGCATTCAACCCTTCAATGCCTGGCTCTTATTGAGAGGACTTCGGACCCTGCCAGCGAGGTTGGACAGAATTTCGCGAACCACTGTGAAAATCCTCGGCTTCCTGGCTCAACACCCCCGCGTCGAAAAAATCATCTATCCGCTTCACCCATCGTTTCCCCAATATCAACTGGCCGTGCAGCAAATGAAGGGAGCAGGCGGTCTATTGAGTTTTTATCTGAAAGCCGCGAAACGAAACGAGATCGTCATATTTTGTGAAGGGCTCAGGCATATTATGATGGCGGTCAGCTGGGGCGGCCATGAGTCACTGATCCTGCCGCAATGCGCCTCATTGAGTGATGACGATTTTGATCCGGCGATAGCTGAGCATCGCATGTTGCGTCTATACGTCGGGTTGGAAGAAGCAGATTATCTGATTGCAGACCTGGAACAGGCCTTGCACTAACGCTCATCATATTTAAGCTTTTTTTTGTTTGCTCATGCTTTAGGAATCGGTATTTTAGCGAAATTTTTTGAAAACCGCCATCTGAAGCCTGCACCAGCAGCTAACTATTTTTAAATCTGTTGCATGAGTATCAAAAAACTTCTGACCTTATCCGCGATCTTTTCTTTTATTTCAATTCGGATACTTGCGCAGGACAAATGGGACTTGAAGAGATGCGTTGAATACGCTATAACCAATAATATCTCCGTAAAACAGGCAGACGTTGACGCAAGGTTTGCAAAACTTACATACGATCAGTCGAAATCCGCACAATACGGTCAGGCGAATTTTGCTACACAACTTGGTATCAACTTCGGCCGATCCATCGATCCGACAACCAACCTCTTCACTACAAGTCAATCCCTCTACCAGGGGATCAGTCTCCAGGCGGGAGCGAACCTGTTCAATTGGTTCAGCCTGCGCCGGCTCATCGAATCAAACAGGTACAGCTACGAAGCCCAGGTCGCTAATATTGATAAGGTAAAGAGCGATGTCACGCTGAATGTCGCTGCTGCTTACCTCACCGCCCTGCTGGCCAAGGAACAGGTGAGTCTCAGCCAGACAAAATTGGATCTCACAAAACAACAACTCGACAATACAAAAAAACTCGTAGCTGCGGGCTCAGTTCCGGAGCTAAATGCCGCCGAACTCGAAGCTCAATTTGCCACCGATACTTCGGCACTCATCTCGGCACAACAGACTTATGATATTGATGTACTGAGCATGAAAGCACTGCTCAGCCTTGACGCGGCTATTAAATTCGACCTCGATACACCTCCGGTTGAGACAATTCCCATCGAACCGATATCTGAATTGCAACCTGACCTGGTTTATTCGCTGGCAGCACAATCATTTCCTCAGCAAAAAATGAACGAACTGAGAGTGACTGCGGCAGAAAAAAATGCGCAATCCATAAAAGGTCAGTTGTATCCGACCCTGGCCATTTTTGGAAGCCTGGGTAATAACTTCGCCAATGATATACGAAGGTCTGTCCCTTCGCTTACCGGCGTACCGCAGGGCCTTCCTTATTATGCATACGATTCCTCTAACGTGAAAGCCTATCCCGTATTCCAGCCCGGAGTTGCCGTTTCACATGTTGCCCAACCATTCGGAGATATTTTCAAGGGATACTGGACGCAACTCGATGAGAATTTCCGCCAGCAGATCGGAATACAATTATCTGTTCCTATTTTTAACGGAAACCAGGTCCGCACCAATTATGAAAAAGCTAAACTGAATGTTAAGACAGTCAGCCTTCAAAAAGAAAATGATCTGCTCACACTCAAACAAAATATTTACCAGGCTTATTTTAATGCGGTAGGATCGATGGAAAAATTCGAAGCCAACAAGAAAGCGGTGGTAACTGCCGAGCGATCATTCGACCTTGCCACCAAGCGTTACAATATCGGACTTTTGAATACGATAGATTACCTGGTCAACCAAAACAATTTATTTACGGCCCGGATCAATCAGCTCGCCGCTCAGTATGATTTTGTATTCAGGATGAAAGTGCTTGAATATTACAAGGGCCTTGGCGTGAGATTATAAATGCAATAATGAAAGCAATATGAGTAAGAAATTAATTTGGATCATTGTCAGCCTCGTTGTGGTTGTGGTCTTACTGATAGTCCTGAAGAAAGCGGGAGTATTTGGAAAAGATGAGGGAATAAAAGTGTCTGCTGAAAAAGCAATAAAGAGAACTATTGTGGAAATAGTTACTGCCAGTGGAAAAATTTATCCTGAAGTAGAAGTCAAGATGAGCCCTGATATCTCCGGCGAAATTGTAGAATTGACTGTGCAGGAGGGCGACAGCGTCAAACGCGGCCAGGAGCTTGCTAAGATTTACGCGGATATCTATACGACACAACGCAACCAGGCCGAGGCTCAGCTCAACCAGCAGCAGGCGACGGTTTCCAACTACACTGCCCAGCTCTCCGGGTTGAAAGCGACAATGGACCAAACCAAGGCTCAATACGAAAGGCAGAAGCAATTATTGGACGGGAAAGTGATATCCAGGGCGGAATTTGAACAATCCGAAAGCGCATACCGGAGCGCCGAATCAAACTATAATGCGGCCTTACAAAATGTGAAAGCAAATATTGCAAGTGCATCCAGCGCCGAAGCCAACCTCGCGATCGCAGCGAAGAATCTGAGCAGAACCACACTGGTTTCTCCATTGAATGGTGTGATTTCACAGTTGAACGTAAAAAAAGGTGAGCGCGTGGTCGGCAACTCCATGATGGCAGGAACTGAAATGATGCGCGTTGCTGACATGAGCAAAATCGAAGCCATTGTCGATGTGAGTGAAAATGATATTCCAAAAGTTCATCTCGGTGATTCTGCATTCGTAGAAGTAGATGCCTACAACAATAGAAAATTCAGAGGCGTGGTTACGCAGATTGCGAGCAGTGTGGCCGCAGCTGGGACATCGGGCTCGAGTTCGGGAATTTCGTCGAATGATGTCACCAACTATAAAGTACATATCAGGCTTTCGCCCAGTTCTTATAAAGATCTTATCGATCCTACCAAAAGAAAAAGTCTTGTGTTCCGGCCGGGAATGACTGCGAGTGCAGACATTCAAACGAAAACACATACCAATGTGCTGTCTGTCCCTATCAATGCGATAACAACAAGAGAAAAGAACAGCGACAATGCAGTAAATGCGGAGAAAGATAAAAAAGCGGATGCTCCATCTGACAACACGATGGACGATTCCAAGCCGCAGTCCTCCTTCTCCGGCGATTTGGACGAAGTTGCTTTTGTTTTGCAGCCAAACAACACCGTAAAAAAAGTAAAAGTCAGAACAGATATACAGGATATCAACAATATCGAAGTAGTGGATGGCCTGAAAGATGGCGACCAGGTCATCACCGGACCTTATGGAACCGTGAGCAAGACCTTGAAAGATGGGACACGTGTTACCGTTGTTGCAAAAGAAAAACTATTTGAAGCGAAGAAGAGTTAACGCACGAGAAAACATCTCGTCTAAAAAAAGAAAATTTGCATAACTGCGGATTTTCTTTTTTAGTTTGTGGAACAAATGCAAGGCATGCGCTTCGGAATTATCGGTAGCGGAAGTTGGGCAACTGCCCTCGCAAAGATCCTCACTGACAATAAAATCCCCATCAACTGGTGGGTGCGCGATGCTTCGTCAATTGCGCATATCCGCAACCGTCATCACAACCCGCACTATCTCAATTCAGTCTATTTCAATGTCGAACTGCTTCATTTGTCCACCGACCTCGAACAATCGATCCGCGATTCACACATCCTCGTCATCGCAGTTCCGTCTGCTTATATCTTCCAGGTTTTCGAACCGCTTCCCAGGAACATTTTTGAAGGCCGGGAAATAATTTCAGCGGTAAAAGGGATTTTACCTGAACAGAATCTTCTCCTGAACGAATACCTGAAACAGTCTTTTGAGTTTGAATTGCAAAGCTATTTTACCGTAATGGGTCCCTGCCATGCCGAAGAGGTCGCCGCTGAGAAACTTTCTTACCTGACTTTTTCAGGAATTGATGAAACCCGCACCGCGGAACTCGCGTCTAATTTCTCAACGGAATACCTCAATATTATCACTAACAATGATGTTTTTGGGGTGCAGTACGCGGCGATACTGAAGAATATATATGCATTGGGAGCCGGGATGGCGCACGGACTGGAATACGGGGATAATTTTCTGAGCGTGCTGATTGCCAATTGTGCGGATGAAATGGCGGGATTCCTCCGGAAAGTGGGGATCAGCCATATCGAAGTAGGGGTGCATGAGGCCGAAAATGCCAGAACGCACAGAAAAAGTACCAATTATGCCGCGTCTGCCTACCTGGGCGATCTCCTGGTGACCTGCTATTCATTATACAGCCGGAACCGGAATTTCGGCAATATGATCGGTAAGGGCTATTCGGTAAAATTCGCGCAACTTGAGCTCAATATGGTGGCTGAAGGCTATAATGCCAGCAAATGCATTTTTAAGGTCAACGAGCGACTGGGTTCACCAATGCCAATAGCCGAGACCATTTACAGGATTCTTTGGGAAAATGTTAAAGTTGGAGAAGGATTTAAACAAATTGAGAATATTCTCATCTAATATATGAGGAGAAGGTAAATTTAAACTTCTAATTATATGATGCCTCTTTCATACCAGGGATTCGGTTTCACTTCCATCCTCCTTATGGTGGCGGTGTTGGTGATTATCCAGCTGGTTAAACACCTGAGGGATCATTCAGAAAATCACCATCCGGAGAAAAAATAGCTAGCTCTCATCTTCTTCGAAAAAAAGACTTGCAGCAATTCCGTCCGCAAATAATTTACCGTCTTTTGTCAGCACAAGCCTCGCGCCCTCATTTTTCATTTTCTGCGCAGCAAGGAATTGCTGAGCGTTCCGTTCCACTTCTTCCCTTATCCCGGCTCCAAATTTCTCGTTTACATATTGTAGATGGAGTCCCTCGACGGTTCGTAACGATGTCATGATGTATTCGTTCAGGGTCTGAACCCGGGTGAGTTGTTCTTTTTCAATCTTCAATTCGCCACGGTTGATAGCAGCTATATAGTCCGCATTGTTTGAAATGTTCCATTGCCGGGAGTTGCCGTCATATGAATGTGCAGATGGTCCAAGTCCAAGATATTTTTTACCCTGCCAGTATCCGGCGTTATGCCTGCTCCTTTTTCCCGGCAGCGCGAAATTTGAGATTTCATAATGCTCGTATCCGGCTTTCTCCATCCATTCCATCAGCAATACAAATTGTCGGGCCTGGTCTTCCTGCTGAACGTCTGCCTTCTTTTCCAGCAATATCATTTTCTGCAATGCGGTCCCTGGTTCTACGGTCAGTGCATAGCAGGACAAATGCGGCACCTTAAGCGTCACGGCCTCCTGCAAATTCTTTTCCCAATGATCGTCAGGCAGGGTAGGTCCGCCGTAAATCAGGTCGATGCTGATATTGTCAAATCCTGCATCCTGCGCCTTGCGCACGCTTTCCCGGGCCTGATTTGCATGGTGTGCCCGGTTCATCCAAATCAAATCCTCGTCAAAAAAAGATTGAATGCCGATGCTGAGGCGGTTGATGGAAGCGTCCTTCCAGGCGGCGGCAGTCCCTTCATGGATGTCGTCAGGGTTGGCTTCCAGGGTAATTTCTACGCCGGGATCAACACGGAATAGGGCCCTGGCCCTTGCAATAATTTTATTCAAGCCTGCAGGAGAAATCAGGGAAGGGGTGCCGCCTCCGAAATAAATCGTTTCCACCGACTCCTCTCCCAAATAATCCTGACGCAATTCCATTTCCTTCAATAAAGCCGGAACAAAATCGTTTTTAGATTTCAGTGACGTAGAGAAATAAAAATTGCAATAGTGGCAGGCCTGCTTACAATAGGGAATATGAATATAGATGCCTGCCATATCGTTTAGTATTTTTGCAACAAATCCTGCTTGATTCTTGCTGCGCGAATGACAAAATTAAGGCTATACCAACTTACTGCTCTGATCCTGCTTTGCATGGTGGCCTCCGCGTCAGCACTCGCTCAATATTCATTGAAAGTGGTGTGTGTCGACAAGGACTCTCTCTTCAATCAAAAAAATCTTGGCATTGCATCCAATTTTAAGACCAGGGATGCATGTGTCGATTATGTTTATAAACTTCCCGCACAACTGGAGTCAAAAGGATTTTACTCTTCTTCGATCGACAGTATTTATTTCGATTCGCTGGGCGCGAAAATCCACCTGTACCTTGGCGATAGCTATCACTGGTCACGTATACATGTCACCCGCGCCGACGCCACCATAGCAAATTCCTCCGGATGGAACGACAAAAAGCTCACCGGAAAGAGTTCGGGATTTCCTGAGATCCAAAACGCACAGCAGCAGATCCTGGATTATCTCGAAAACAATGGATATCCTTTCGCAAAAATTTCTCTCGACAGCGTTTCCCTTGAACATGGCAAGCTGGAAGCGAACCTGAAAATTGATAAAGGTCCCTTGTACAGGATCGACAGTATCAGGCTGAATGGAACTGCAAAAATTTCTAACACGTTCATGCAGCGCTACCTTAGTATCCAGGATGGAAGCATTTATAAAAAAGAGAAATTGCAGAATATCAGTCGTAAGATCAGAGAGCTGCCTTACCTGCAGGAAGATCAGGCGTGGACACTCACCATGCTGGGTACAGGCTCCATCCTGAATCTTTATCTGAAACCAAAAAAAAGCAGCCAGATAGACGTACTTGTTGGATTTCTTCCCAACAATGACCAGCTGACGAGCAGCAAATTGTTGGTAACAGGCGAAGCAAATATTAACCTGAAAAATCCTTTTGGCAATGGAGAAAGTATCGGACTTAACTGGCAGCAGGTTCAGGTGAAATCGCCGCGACTGAATTTGTATTTTCAACAACCCTATCTCTTCAATACTCCTTTTGGACTCAACGTCAGTTTTGATTTATTCAAAAAAGATTCTTCTTATATCAACATCAACGGATTACTCGGCGTGCAATACACGAATTCAGCTACGCGGACTGGAAGTGTTTTCATACAAAGTACAAGCACGAATGTCTTAAATGTCGATACTTTACAAGTGATAGCCTCGCGCACACTACCTGTCGAAGCCGATGTTAGTTCGATCAGTCTTGGTGTTTCTTACGAATGGAACAATACCAACTACAGGTTTAATCCGATCAGCGGAAATGAATTGCAACTTGTAGCAACGGTCGGCACAAAAACGGTGCATAAAAACTCGCAAATCTCCAAACTTGTAGACCCAAGTGATTCCGGATTTTCCTACGATGCACTCTATGATACTGTCAAACTTAATTCCTACGAATTCAGGGTGAAGTTGAATTTTGCGCACTACTTTAAATTCTCGCGCGCATCGACATTGAAGTTTGGAGCCAACGGAGGTATTTTCCAAAGTCCGACCATTTATAGAAATGAAGCGTTCCAAATCGGTGGGTACAAATTGCTCAGGGGATTTGATGAAGAAAGCATTCTTGCTTCTCAATATGCCGTTGGCACTTTGGAATACAGGTATCTCATCGCGCAGAATTCTTTTCTGTTTGGATTCGTCGACTATGGTTGGGCGAAAAATAATATTCCTGGATATAATTTAAATAATACATACCTGGGATTCGGCGCCGGGATGGCTTTTGAAACCAAAGCAGGCATCTTCAATATTTCCTATGCAGTGGGTAAGAGAGATGATCAAAGTCTGAATTTCAGGCAGGCCAAGATCCATCTTGGTTATGTGAATTTCTTTTAAACCTGGTTGTATTGAATTTGAGCAATTTTGCCGCGGGATTTTTCAAGGTCAGGCGATTCGTGGAGGATAGCGGGCACTAAAGAAACTACTTATGCGTTTTGTACATTTTCTTCCTATGCAAATTCGGACCATCTGCCTGCTGCTGCTTTTGAACCTCACCATTCAATCTGTGCACGCGCAGTCAGCAAGCGACTCCACTGCAAAACCTGATACTTCCCAACCAGCACGTGTTCAAAATCTTGCTGATACTGCAGGCAAGCTGCCGGTGGTTATTAAAAAGAAAGTGACCAGGCCGAAAAAGGATACTACGCTGGTGGCGGCCAATGATTCCTCAACAATCCTGGTCGACACAATGGCTGCAAAGGTCAGCTTCGCGGGCCGCGATACAATCTCTTTAATGAAAGACAGACCCTATGGTTGGGATTCAGCAAACAGGATGGGAAGAGCGCTTGAAGAAAGCGGGTCCTTTGAATTTCTGGGAAGGCCTGAGCGTCAGTATGCCGAGCCTCATCATGCGCAATCCTACGACGCCTTATTCTATATGCTGGTCGTCATTCTTTTTTACTTCGCTTTCATACGCCTGGCCTTCGGCAAATACCTGGACAATCTTTTTACCTTGTTTTTCAGGGTATCTATGCGTCATCAGCAAATCAGGGAACAGGTGATTCAGTCGCCGCTTCCTTCGTTATTGCTGAATATTTTATTTGTAGTGGTGGCCGGCATTTACGGAGCATTCCTGGCGCAGTATTTCAAAGTGGCGGAATCGGCAGGTTTCTGGCTGCTCTTCGTCAATTTTGCTGCGATCCTCTGTATTGTTTATCTGGCAAAATTCTTACTGCTGAAGAGTGTGGGCTGGATTTTTAACATTCAGCGTGCAACCGACACCTATATATTTATCATCTTCCTCACCAATAAAATGCTGGGTGTTTTTTTGCTGCCGTTTCTCATAATGCTTTCATTTTCAGCCAGTTTTATGACCGACATTGCAGTAACCCTGTCATTGATCCTGATTTTTTCCTTTCTCCTTTACCGCTTTATAGCCTCCTACAATCCGGTAAGAAAAGAAATAAAACTAAATGGGTTTCACTTTTTTTTGTACCTTTGCGCCTTCGAGATACTACCCCTTATGCTGATTTACAAAGCGTTATTGACCTATTTGGAAAAAGCATATTAATTTTGCACCAGGAGCTGAACCATGAGTAATACAAGGGATAAAAAGGATCATACTGCGATATCTGTCAAAACTGTGAAAAAAATTTTAATCACTCAACCCCGACCGGAAACCGATAAGTCACCGTATTTCGAGCTTGCCAAAAAATACGATGTTGAATTGGCTTTCCACCCCTTTATACGTCTCGAAGGCATTCCCGCCAAAGATTTCAGAAAGCAGAAAATAGAGATCAGCAATTATTCGGCTGTCATTTTTACGAGCCGTCATGCAATCGATCACTTTTTCCGAATTGCGGAGGAAATGAAAGTAAGTGTTTCCCAGGATACAAAATATTTCTGCATCACAGAAGCGGTAGCGCTCTATCTTCAAAAATTCATCTTATACAGGAAGCGCAAGGTTTTTTACGGCGCAGATGGCACGAACAAGAGTATGTTCGATGTGATCAACAAACATAAAGAGAATGAAAAATTCCTTTATCCCTGTTCCGAAAACCAGCAGGACAATGAAATCGTTGGCTGGCTCAAAAACAACAACTGCGAATTTGCCACTCCATTCATGTATCGCAGCATCAGCAATGATGTGAAAGAAGTGATGAGCAGGCAGGAATATGATATCATTTGTTTCTTCACCCCGAGTGGTGTAAGAAGTCTCTTCGACAGCTTTCCAAAATTCAAACAGAACGGGACCAAGATCGGTGCCTTTGGCAATAACACGTCCAAGGCGGTCGAGGATGCTGGTTTAACTTTGGAAATTAAGGCGCCGCACCCCCAGGCTCCGTCAATGGTTTCCGCCCTCGAAAAATACCTGGCCGTCATCCTCAAGAGAAAGTAACCGTCAGGGCAATTCCTTTCCAGCGCTATTGAACTACCTTGCATTATGCCCAATCGTCTTGCAGGAGAATCAAGTCCTTATTTATTACAACATGCCAATAATCCCGTGGATTGGTATCCATGGAACGAAGCTGCATTGCTAAAAGCAAGCGCAGAGAATAAGCCCATTCTTGTAAGCATTGGCTATTCGGCCTGCCATTGGTGCCATGTCATGGAAAGAGAAAGTTTTGAGGACGGAACTACGGCCGATTTCATGAATGCTCATTTCGTCAACATTAAGATCGACAGAGAAGAGCGGCCCGACCTTGATCATATTTACATGGATGCGGTCCAGACCATGACAGGTTCGGGAGGCTGGCCCCTGAATGTATTTCTAACACCGGAGGGTAAACCTTTCTACGGTGGAACATATTTTCCTCCACGACCCTTTCACAACAGGCCGTCCTGGATGGATGTCCTCAGGGGTGTGGAAAAAGCATTCAGGGAAAAAAAAGAGGAGATAGTAGCCCAGTCCGAGTCGCTCACATCGCATCTTCTGCAGGCAAATTCCTTTGGTATCCGGCCAGGTACGGGAAGAGAAGAATACTTTACAAAAGAGAATCTGGAAAAGCTTTTTCAGCAGGTCATGGCCACCGCGGATACCATCCTTGGCGGATTCGGAAGGGCTCCAAAATTTCCGCAAACACAGGTACAAAAGATTGTATGCCATCACCGAATTTCCGGAAGCCACTGCGCCATCATACACTTCTTTTTTCCTGATTATGACATCCTTCTGGTCTTTGTGCGTGTAAAAAAACTGGCCTGTTAATTCTTCGGAGAAGTTATTAATCACAAATTGAGCCAATTCGCGGGCCCGGATAAGGTATCCCGCCTCCCCTGTGACTTCCTGAAGGTGTATCAGCGCCTGGATATATTGCGCGTAATCATCGAGGAATCCGGTAATTGAAGCTTTTCCATTCTTGTAGGTATGAAACAATGTGGAGATGCCTTCGCCCGAAAATTTTTTGGAAAGAAAGTCTTCAAGGGTCACAGCTTTGTCTTTATACGGCAAATAACCTGTTGCCGCAAAGGCCTTGCACCAGGCCGTGATCATCATCGCATTCCAGGCCAGCAGGATCTTATCATCCAGATGCGGCGGCACCCGTCTGCTTCTTTCCTCCAGCAATTGCTGCGCATTCTGTGCAAATTTTTCTTCAAGCAGATCCGGATCGATTTTCTGTTCTGCCGCAAATTCGATCAGCGGTTTTTTTATACGCAGGATATTCTTTTCTTCCCAGTTTCCTTTTTCGCTGACATCATAAAATGAACAAAACAACGCGGCATCTTCTTTCAGAATTGCTTCGACTTCTTTTTTTGTCCACACATAATATTTTCCTTCCACCCCTTCGGAATCCGCGTCCAGCGCGGCATACAGACCACCATCTTTTCCCGTCATTTCACGATCGATAAAATCAACGGTCTGACGAATGATTTTTTTATAATGATCATTGTACGTCAGTTGATAGGCACTACTCATCACCGTTAGCAGTTGCGCATTGTCGTACAACATTTTTTCAAAATGCGGAGCAAGCCATTC
>Ga0206955_1148_pt1 | contig 18516 bp, 10 predicted proteins | sample Alteio_BWOrgHeat_34_FD_153247 | JGI IMG/M metagenome (GOLD analysis project Ga0206955, IMG submission 153247) | Enriched cells from forest soil in Barre Woods Harvard Forest LTER site, Petersham, Massachusetts, United States -... | ecosystem: Environmental > Terrestrial > Soil > Temperate forest >...
GGTAGGCGACATTCATCAACTGGAACCCAATATTCATGCCGGCGTGAAATATATCCGCTATATGGAAGACAGATATTTTTCCGGCGAACCGATGAATGATACCGATAAGCTTCTGTTCTCCTTTGCTGCGTATAACGCGGGGCCGGCGCGCATCCAACAGTTGCGCAAAGCGACCGCAAAAGCCGGCTTGAATCCCAATGTCTGGCTCAACAATGTGGAGATGACTGCAGCAAAGAGCATTGGCACCGAGACCGTTGCTTACGTCTCAAACATCTATAAGTACTACATTGCCTATAAGCTGGTCGCCGAACAGGAAGAGACACGCGCCAAGTTGCAAGCTCGCAGATAAACAGAAACACAAAAGGCTCCACTTATCTGAATGGAGCCTTTTTAGATTGAATGCGGCGACCCGGGTATTCGAATCGTGCAAGATTAATGGTCTGACCTAATTCCGTTGACAACAGCATTAAACAGATTGCCGTCGGGAAGCTCGTCCGGCTCCTCGAAGATGAAGGCGCCGCCGAGATGTTTCTCTCTGGCAAACCGCGTCTTCACGGCGAGTGAGCGCGCGTCTTCGTAAGTCCACCAGTTCAGGCCGTCAAAGGCGTAGGGAGTCTGCGCCTTGGGTTCATGGAAGAGCTGCGAGAAAGGCAGCACGTTGAGATCGAGGAATGTATGGGTCTCAGTCGCTGCCACGCCGGTCAGCGCGGGATCGAGTTGGATAGCGGTTGTGCCGGCATAGTTCGGTGGATTTCCTGAGGAAGGATTCGCCGGATTCACTGCGGCTACGAACTGCCCGTTTTGCCCAGGCGCCGATGGTCCGGTGATGGCCCAGCCGTAGGCATAGAACGGGATGCCCATGAGGATTTTGTTTGCAGGAACGCCGGCCTGCAGGTAACTGTCAACGGTGAAGGTGATATTGAAGATCGGGTTGGTATCGAACTGGGTCTGGACCAGCGGCGAGACGAAGCCAGTGAAGGGATTAAAGGGGCCGTTGTAATCAAAGGTTTCAAGGTTGATGAAATCGAGCTGCGCGGCCGCGGCTGGCAGATTGATGAGCGAGAAATTCTGCTCGCCCGCCGGAAGCGCCGCAGTGAGCACGTGTCCGGGTCCCGTGGCGTTCAGCTGCGTGCGGAATTCCTTGAGAAGCGCGACGAAGTTGGCACGGTCCTGCGGTTGCGTGGGAAACTCCCAGTCGATGTCGAAGCCATCAAAGATGCCGGGGAACGGTCCGATGGGCGGGGCGATGAGCGGCTGCTCGGAAAAGCCGGTGTCGAAGATCGGCGCCAGACCGGTGGTGTTGCTGAAGTTTCCCTTGATGTAAGAGTTGATGCAGTCAGCAACAAAAGCCTTGCGGCTTGCCGGCGTGGCCGCAGCCGCCTCAAAGCCGTTTACGCCTGCGGAGAATCCGCCGATTGAGGCGAGGACCTTGAGATGCGGGAAGAGCGCTTTGAGTTCCTGCAACTGATGCACCTGGCCGCGCAGGGCACCATCGGCGAAGGAATCGACTGAGCCGTCAACACTGCGGGTTTGGTCAAAGAAAAACTGATAGTCGGCGAATTCATCGAAGGCTGCGCAATGGGGATTGCCCTGGGCGTCGGCGCGGATGTCGATGAAGGCGTGGATCAGGATGTCGGTTTGCGCTGCGGATCCGTTATCGACCATGCGCCGCAGGAAGATTCCGCTGAAGACGTGGAAGTTTTGTACGTAGGTGGAGATTACTTTGCCGTCATGATCGCGGTCGTCCCGTGAGTCGGCAGACTGGGCCTGCGCTGTGGAGACCGAGAGAGAAAACATGAGAAGCGCAACCAGGAGTTTGAAGCCAAAGGTGTGGACGGAGAGGGTTCTGATCCTCTTGATCATAGCGAGAATCCTTTCAGGAGCTTGCGGAACCCGGCGTCCACGGGTGGCCGGATGCCGCCGGGAATTGTATAACGAATCATGGCCTATTGAAACGTTTTATTAGTGGTTTAATATTGGGGCGCGAGGAAACGAAAACCTTACCACGGATTGAACGGATTTTATCGGATTGATCCGAGAGGTAACAAAATGCCGGTGGAGCGGCGATGTGCAGCTAAAACAAGGGGGCACCCCAGCAAACCAGCGGATTCTCGGAAAGCTTCGATTGTGATACTTTCGCTCACATGACCAGATCGCCCAGGCGAATGCTTTCCTTCTTGCTGCTGTTTATTACGATTTTCGTTTACAGCCAAAAGCCCGAGCCCGCAACAGGGAAGATTAGCGCAGCACAGATCATCCAGAAAAGCTTGATCGCAACGGGACAACAGGAAGGCCATCAACGACTACAGAGCCTTTCGGTCCGCGGCAATTTCGGCATCAACCTCGACCACCCCCAGGGGCATTTCGAGGTTTTTTACAAGCCCCCTTCCAGCGACGTGCTGCTGCTCACGAATGATTTTCCGAGGTGGGAAGGCACGATCCACACGGGGCACCGGGAGGGGCAGCGGTTCAGCGCGTATCCACATGCTTCGGCTGGTCCGCCACCCGACACGCCCTCGACGGCGATGGAGATCATCGAAGAGGACTGGCTCAGCGTGATGGAAGGGGATTACTCCCTGCGTTACGAGAAGATCGAGTTGATCGGGCAAGAGAAGATAGACAAGAACCTGGCATATGCAGTGCAATTTACGCCCCGGCAGGGCGACCAGGTGGTCCGCTACTACGATATAGAGACGTTTCTGCTTGTGGGAATGGATCAGGTTCTACGGTTCCGACTGAGCAAGGACAATTCCGAAGTTGTGTACCGCACAAGAAGCTTTTTCAGAAACTATCGTGACCAGGATGGCCTGAAGTTACCGCGCGTGGTCGCGGTAAAGAAGTCCTGGGGTGAGTTGCTATTCGGCGTTACCAAGATCCAGCCAAACCCGAAGATTGACGATTCGGTTTTCCAATAGCGCATTCAGGAACAAAAATTGTGATCAAAGCGTCTTGCCGTGACGGTCAGCAAACTGCGTGCTCTCCAGAATTGTGCGCTCAAGATAGCGGGCGCGGGTTTCAGGGAATCGGCTGCGAAAGATGCTCATGAGATATTGCCGGCGAAGCGATTGCGGCATGAGTTCCCATCCCTGTCGGGCGCGGGCGTTGCGGGCGAACGCGGTGGTGAGCAAAGGCGGCGGATCGAGTTCGGCTGCCATGACTTCGGTCAGGAGTTCGATGGTTTGCTGGACGCGACGCTGGCGAGTTTCTTCTTTTTTGACTGTGCGAATGAAGTGGTTGAATTGTTCGCGGGTGGAGTCGGGGAGGGAGTTGAAGAATTTTTGGAGGCGGTGACGACGCAGGGCGCGGGCGAGGAGAAGGTGGATGGGCATGGGAACGGAAAGACCTTCCTTATCGAAATTAGCTTAACTAAGCCGATTTTCTTAGAATTCTATCTACTTTAACTTCAGCCATCTAAGAAGCTAGCGGGTATACTGCTGCGTTAAAGAATCGCACGATGCCAGAACCAACAGAAAAAACAACAGATACCTCACAACAGGTCGCCAGTGGTTCTATCCCCGTAGAATCAGTTCTTCCTGCCAACGCTGGTGACTCAGCAACAAACAATGATCAACTTGGATTCGAGCCGTATGTACGTGCTTTGGCAGAATTCCTCACGAATCCTGCCACAAGTGGACCGCTGACAGTCTCCGTTGAAGGCGAGTGGGGGAGTGGAAAATCATCATTTATGCTTCAGCTAGAAGACAAGCTACGGGCTATAGGTGTTAGCGGAGAGGTATCAACTCCGCACAGATTGCCTTTAACGATTAGGTTTAACGCTTGGAGGCATGATAAAGACGAAGCGCTATGGGCGGCTTTCGCCACTGAATTTGCCCGCAAAGTTGCCCTAAGCCAAAACGTTAGTCGCCGAATGTGGGGACATCTGAGGCTGTTTGTACGCCGGTTTCGTTGGCGGCAGGGCTGGCCAGATCTGGTGCGGACGATTTTATCCTGGCTTTTTGTTTGTGCCGTACTCAGCCTAGCTTCGATACTCCTATTCAAGGTGGGCTGGAGGTGGTTGATCGACTTGGCTCGCCAGATTCCCGCACCAGACACTGACAAGCCGGAGACTTGGTCAGCGTGGGTAACTTGGATCGAAGGATTCGGAAGAGCCGGAATTATCATTGGTTATCTCACAATCATTTTTTCTGGGTGGGTGAAAATAAGGAAGTATCTAGGTAACCCGCTGGAAACAGACTTACGCAAGTACTTACGCTCGCCCAGTTATGAGCAGCGGGTTTCATTTATTGAGCAATTTCATGAAGACTTCTCGCGAATAATCGACGCATATGCCGGGGAAAAAACAATCTATGTCTTCATAGATGATCTAGACAGATGCGAGATTCCGAAAGCTGCGGAGCTGATGCAGGCTATAAACCTCTTGGTATCTGGAGACCAGAGGGGTCTCATTTTCATCATCGGCATGGACAGAGAGAAAGTTGCCGCGGGTTTGGCAGTTAAGAATGAAAAACTTTTGCCTTATCTTTACATCTCACAACAAAGTTCTCCGATCGACCGCAATGACCTAAAGGGATTGGCATTTGGTTACGAATTTATTGAAAAATTCATTCAAATACCATTTTCCGTGCCGCTGCCAGCCGAGCAAAATCTTGAGAATCTGTTCACATCGATCTCTCGGCCGAATCCTGTAAGCGCTGAAAGATCATTTTGGAATCGCATTGGTGATAGTTTTGTCAGTTGGTTTTCTGGGAGACAACTAGGCGAACTCCGTCGTCTTAAAGCTCCTACCGGACCGGATGCAGATTCCGCTAAAGGGGAGTATCCTCCCACAACACGACAGGAAAAGATTGAGAGGAGGGAGGGCCTAAAACTTCTAGCGACTGGCGATTCAGAGAGGATTCAGAACATAGTTTTAACCATGTCTCCCGTACTTGGAAATAATCCACGTCGCATAAAGCAGTTTATCAACTTGTTCCGGCTGAAAGTCTTCATCGCTGCAGAAACGGGGCTTTTCGATGGAGATGAAGCTCTGACTCTCGAGCAGTTAGGCAAATTTGTCGCAATAGGCCTGAGATGGCCTCTGTTCATTTCGGACTTAGAAACGAATGGCGAATTGTTGCGGCAAGTACAAGATGCGGCAGTCGGCCTTAAGCCAGAAGGAGCACAGCATTGGATAGCGAATCAGGAATTACAGCGCGCGGTCTGCGCCGGATCTAGAGGCACATTGGATTCTACCATTCTTTCCGGTGCACGTTGGAATTTGAAACAGATAAACGTCAGAAGACTGCTAGAAGTGTTACCCAGGGTCAGGACAATCGACCTAAGAGCAAATAGCGACCAGAAAACGCCAACAGAAGCCGCTGTCGGACCGATGACCGGAACTGCTCATGGTACGTCTACCGTGAGCGCCACACTTGGTTTTTCTGTTGATGCTGACGTAATCAGAGGGCAGACTTCAAACGCATCTGAAGTCGAAGCACAACAGCAACCCACTACAGTATCTTCAAATGAGGACGAAGGCCTCAATATTGAGGATGGCGACGAAAGCCTCAATATTGAGAGCATGATATCTGCGCCCAAGATGGAGGACATTCCAGACAACGGGGATAATGACTGGCAGCGAGTGCACTCCAAGCTTTCACCGCTAGCTACAGAATTGGGTGAGATTTACCGAGAGGCATTGAGAATTCTGCTTCGTGATGGTGAAGCGTCTGAAAGTTTTGCCCTACGGGAGCTTCAGCAACAAAAGCTGGCCCCGAATTGGAGCAGCATATTTACTGAAATGCAAAGGACAACAAATTTGGTTCAACCAGTTCCAGGACAATCAGACAGAGTTCGCCAAGAGGACAAGGAATGGCAAATTAGGCCCGCGCTGCGAGGCCCCGTAAATTCCTATCTGCGCCGATACGATACCACTCACCCTGTTTGAACGGAACAGCGATCCACATCTCACAGTTTGTCCATTGCTTTTTGCAGAAACACAAAAGGCTCCATCATTTCTGATGGAGCCTTTTTAGATTTAATGCGGCGACGACCTACTCTCCCACACACTTTCGCGTACAGTACAATCGGCCCAGCGGGGCTTAACTTCCGTGTTCGGGATGGGAACGGGTGGAACCCCCGCGGTAAGATCACCGCAAAGTTGAGGCGTTGTCGCGGCGTCTAAGCCGCGAGCCGAAATCCTGAGCGCTTTCTGCGAAGGATCCCGTACCTCTTAAAATTGATCATTGCGCGGCGCGAGTCAGGTTCTACATCGTTTAAATGCCGCGCAAAGGATTCTTCACGAGGAAGAATCAAAGGTTGTAAAAGATCGCGAGGACGAAACCTCACAACTGAATAGATTGATTTTGTGTTTCTAACTACATTAGCGCCTGGCCAAGGGGCTGAAGCCCCATTGCCCTGAGCTGGTTTCTGTTCCCCGGACTGAAGTCCGGGGCTTCCACCATCGTCGCGTGCTAATGCACGGCCGATATGCCCTGAGTAAATTTTATGGTCAAGCCGAACGGGCGATTAGTACACGTAAGCTGAAACCATTACTGGCCTTACACTCCGTGCCTATCAAACAGATGGTCTTTCTGTGCCCTTCATTTCCCTTACGGGTTGGGAGATCTTATCTTGAGGAGTACTTCACGCTTATATGCATTCAGCGTTTATTACAACCGAACTTCGCTACCCAGCCGTGCCGTTGACACGACAGCTGGAACACAAGAGGTTCGTTCATCCCGGTCCTCTCGTACTAAGGACAAGCCCTCTCAAATCTCCTACGCCCACACCAGATAGGGACCGAACTGTCTCGCGACGTTCTGAACCCAGTTCACGTACCGCTTTAATAGGCGAACAGCCTAACCCTTGGAACCTTCTACAGCTCCAGGATGCGATGAACCGACATCGAGGTGCCAAACCGGAGCGTCGATATGAACTCTTGGCTCCGATCAGCCTGTTATCCCCGGCGTACCTTTTATCCGTTGAGCGATGGCCCTTCCATGCAGAACCACCGGATCACTAAAACCTACTTTCGTACCTGCTCGTCTTGTATGACTCACAGTCAACCACGCTTATGCTTTTGCACTCGACGGCTGATTTCCAAACAGCCTGAGCGTAGCTTCGTACGCCTCCGTTACAATTTAGGAGGCGACCGCCCCAGTCAAACTACCCGCCTTACTATGTCCCTTCTCCGGATTACGGAGATAGGTTAGAACCACAGAATTCGCAGGGTGGTATCTCACCGTTGGCTCCTCCAAGCCCGAGAGCCTGGAATCAAAGCCTCCCACCTATCCTGCGCAGCAAATGCCATAGTTCATAGTAAAGGTATAGTAAAGGTGCACGGGGTCTTTCCGTCTAGATGCGGGAAACCGGCATCTTCACCGGTACTACAAATTCGCCGAGTCGCTCGTTAAGACAGTCGTACGATCGTTACGCCATTCGTGCAGGTCGGAACTTACCCGACAAGGAATTTCGCTACCTTAGGACCGTTATAGTTACGGCCGCCGTTCACTGGGGCTTCAGTTCAAAGCTTCGCCTTGCGGCTAACCTCTCCCTTTAACCTTCCAGCACCGGGCAGGCGTCAGCCCCTATACGTCGTTTTAGACTTTGCAGAGACCTGTGTTTTTGTTAAACAGTCGCCGTACGCGTTTCACTGCGGCCACTTCGAGCTGTAAACTCTATTGTGGCGACCCTTCTCCCGAAGTTACGGGTCTAATTTGCCGAGTTCCTGAACGAGCGTTCTCTCGAGCACCTTTGGGCATTATGCCCTCGTCTACCTGTGTCGGTTTGTGGTACGGTTCCCTTCCGTTCTCCTTAGAGGTTTTTCTTGGCAGCGTGGAATCGGCAGCTTTCAGCCATACGGCTTATTGCTTTGCATCTCAGCGTTAATGCTTTCACGGATTTACCTATGAAAACCGCCTTACATGCATCGACCACCATAGTCATAGAATGGCCTGCTTATCCTTCTGCGTCACCCCATCGTGATAACGAACGGCTGGGAGTTCCGGAATATTAACCGGATGTCCATCGGCTACGCCTCTCGGCCTCGCCTTAGGGACCGACTAACCCTGAGCGGATTAACCTTCCTCAGGAAACCTTAGACTTTCGGTGCGGAGGGTTCTCACCTCCGTTATCGCTACTTATGCCGGCAGGGTCTCTTCTCAATCTACGATAAGTCCTTTCGGTCTTACTACTGTATTGAGAATGCTCTCCTACCACGCATGCCCTAAGGCATGCATTCGCTGCTTCGGTACTCAGCTTTAGCCCCGTTGAATTGTCGGCACCGGACCGCTTGACCAGTGAGCTATTACGCTTTCTTTAAAGGATGGCTGCTTCTAAGCCAACCTCCTGGCTGTCTGGGCGTTCCGACTTCCTTTCCCACTTAGCTGTGATTTTGGGACCTTAGCAGACGATCTGGACTGTTTTCCTCTCGACAATGAAGCTTAGCCCCCACTGTCTGACTCCCGGGCTGGTTGTCCACGGCATTCGAAGTTTGGTTGGATTCAGTAAGCTGGAAAGCCCCCTAGTCCAATCAGTTCTCTACCACCGTTGCAAATCACCCGAGGCTAGCCCTAAAGCTATTTCGGAGAGAACGAGCTATCACGAAATTTGATTAGCCTTTCACCCCTACCCTCAGCTCATCCGAGCTTTTTTCAACAAACACCGGTTCGGTCCTCCAGTGGGTGTTACCCCACTTTCAACCTGGCCAAGGGTAGATCATCTCGCTTCGCGTCTATTCCTGCCAACTGAATCGCCATTTTCAGACTCGCTTTCGCTACGGCTCGCTTTCGCTTAACCTTGCTGACAAGAATAACTAGCCGGCTCATTATGCAATAGGCACGCGGTCAGGCATTCCGCTTACGCGGCATAGCCCTCCCACTGCTTGTAGGCACACGGTTTCAGGTACTATTTCACTCCCCTTGCCGGGGTTCTTTTCACCTTTCCCTCACGGTACTGGTTCACTATCGGTCAGAAGCTTGTATTTAGCCTTACGGAATGGTCTCCGTAGATTCTCGCAGGGTTTCTCGTGCCCCGCGATACTCAGGTACCGGCTTCGAGTCCAGATTGTTTTCGTTTACGCGACTATCACGCTCTATGGTGCCGCTTCCCAGCGGGCTTCAACTAACAACTGGATTGGTAACTCTACTGTTGCCGGCCCTACAACCCCCACTGGACCGAGATCCATTGGGTTTGGGCTGTTGCGATTTCGCTCGCCACTACTTTCGCAATCGAGGTTTCTTTCTTTTCCTTCAGGTACTGAGATGGTTCACTTCCCTGAGTTCGCTCATACCCGACTATGTATTCATCGGGCTGTACGCCGGTTTTACCAGCGTGGGTTTCCCCATTCGGACATCCCCGAGTCAAAGCCTGCTTGCGGCTCGTCGAGGCTTATCGCAGCTTGCCACGTCCTTCATCGCCATCTTCTGCCAAGGCATCCACCATGCGCCCTTAGTAACTTGACCATAAAATTTGCTCAAAGCACATCCGCGGCAAGCGGATGAGTACTTAGCAATCCGCTATCAACTTACGCCGATAGTGAATCACTAACTACCAATTGCTCAGCTCATTTCATGACCTATGCGTCTGTTCATCGCGGGCTGGCTGTTGCATCAGCTCCCACCCCAACAGACGTCTAAGGTACTCATAAAATTTAACTCTCGCCTTTGTAGTTATATCAATCTATTCAGTTGTCAAATATCGTCCTACGGCTCACAAGAGCCTGCGCCGCCTGAGCGGCTATGAACTGCCATGGGCTTCCGGTTTACCTTGTATTCAAGATTCGCCTTGCAACTTCAGCTCAACGTAAGATGGAGTTGAACATCCGTTGCTCACCCTGACCTGCTCAATGCTTGGCGCCAAAACGACTAACGAGTTTACCGTTAAAAGTAAATAATGACGGTGTCGCAGTTGACGCCCAGCATTGGGCAGATTTCGTACATTTCAAGGGCTTCGCAGCAAGCTGCTGTGCCCTCGCGATTTGTTCGCGCGAAACGGCGCTCACAATCGCTCACCCTTTCGATCAAAATTCTGGTGGAGCTGACCGGGATCGAACCGGTGACCTCCTGCTTGCAAAGCAGGCGCTCTCCCAATTGAGCTACAGCCCCTCCTTGTTAAGTGGTGGGCCTGGTTAGAATCGAACTAACGACCTCACCCTTATCAGGGGTGCGCTCTAGCCAACTGAGCTACAGGCCCATTTCTGAGCTAATAGCTAGCAGCTAGGAAGCTAGTAGCTGGAATTATTTTCGAGGACGGGTTGAACGTGCGCACCGGCTAGGCCGATGCTGACCATCGCAATAAAGACGACGGAAAAGAGAGGTCCGAGCGAAACTCCCTCGAGTCTCGACCAGGTAAATGAGACTTAAGGGGTACATGGCAACATCCCACACAAACCAGCAATGCCTTGCGAACATTGAAGGCCGCTTCTACTGAAGCGTAAGTGCGAGTGCCATGACGTTCTCTCTTAGAAAGGAGGTGATCCAGCCGCAGGTTCTCCTACGGCTACCTTGTTACGACTTCACCCCAATCATGAGTTATACCTTGGACGGCTGCTTCCTTGCGGTTAGCCCACCGGCTTCTAGTACAGCCCACTTTCGTGATGTGACGGGCGGTGTGTACAAGGCCCGGGAACGTATTCACCGCGGCGTTCTGATCCGCGATTACTAGCGATTCCAGCTTCATGGAGTCGAGTTGCAGACTCCAATCCGAACTGAGGCCGGCTTTTTCCGATTAGCTCCCCCTCGCGGGTTTGCGACGGTTTGTACCGACCATTGTAGCACGTGTGTAGCCCTGGACATAAAGGCCATGAGGACTTGACGTCATCCCCACCTTCCTCCCCGTTATCCGAGGCGGTTTCGCCAGAGTGCCCAACTGAATGATGGCAACTGACAATAAGGGTTGCGCTCGTTGCGGGACTTAACCCAACATCTCACGACACGAGCTGACGACAGCCATGCAGCACCTATATAGCAGTTCTTGCGAAAAGGGATATTTCTACCCCGGTCCACTACATTTCGAGCCCAGGTAAGGTTCTTCGCGTTGCGTCGAATTGAACCACATGCTCCACCGCTTGTGCGGGCCCCCGTCAATTCCTTTGAGTTTCAGTCTTGCGACCGTACTCCCCAGGCGGATTGCTTATCGCGTTAGCTTCGGCACGGCGGGATTGGGTACCCGACACACCAAGCAATCATCGTTTAGGGCTAGGACTACCAGGGTATCTAATCCTGTTTGCTCCCCTAGCTTTCGTGCATCAGCGTCAGTTGTGGTCCAGTGAGCCGCTTTCGCCACAGGTGTTCCTCCCGATATCTACGCATTTCACCGCTACACCGGGAATTCCACTCACCTCTCCCACACTCAAGCACGGCAGTTTCTATAGCAGACTCTGAGTTGAGCCCAGAGATTTCACTACAGACTTACCGCACCGCCTACGCACCCTTTACGCCCAATAATTCCGAACAACGCTTGCACCCTCTGTATTACCGCGGCTGCTGGCACAGAGTTAGCCGGTGCTTCTTCTTCCGGTACCGTCATAATCGTCCCGATCGAAAGGAGTTTACATCCCAAGGGACTTCATCCTCCACGCGGCGTTGCTGCGTCAGGGTTTCCCCCATTGCGCAAAATTCCCCACTGCTGCCTCCCGTAGGAGTCTGGACCGTGTTTCAGTTCCAGTGTGTCCGTGCGCCCTCTCAGGCCGGATACTGATCTTAGCCTTGGTGGGCCGTTACCTCACCAACTAGCTAATCAGCCGCGACCCCCTCCTTGAGCGAATTTCTCCTTTGATCACAAAGAGCTTCCCTCTGTGATGTTATGCGGTATTAGCCTCGGTTTCCCGAAGTTATTCCCCACTCTAGGGTAGGTTAGTCACGTGTTACTCACCCGGTCGCCACTTTACTCATGGATTGCTCCACTTTCTCGTTCGACTTGCATGTGTTAGGCACGCCGCCAGCGTTGATTCTGAGCCAGGATCAAACTCTCGTTTGAAACCTAGTTCGCTCCCTCGACGGGTCATCGGCTAACCTAACCGACTCCTCAATCCCCAATCCTTTCAGACCGGAAACCAAAGCGCCTGTAGATATCCCGACAATCAAGAGGGAGCTGCCATCGCGGCTAAAAAGACGTCGCTTCGCTTACGCAAAACCGCACGTCCGGAATTCGCCGGATGGCCCTGATATACTGTGAGATCACTCGGGCCATAACCCTCGTTTTATCTCACGACTGGCACGTTCAACCATTTTGTCAAAGACCCGATAAGCATTCCGCCTGAGCGGCGCCTTTCAGGTACCTCAAGCAATTGCCTGAGGCTCCTCGAAACTTGTGTGTCTCTTGATTATTTTTGCCTTGCGGCTTTGGCTCAAACTGCCTTTCGGCTGTTTAACCCGCTGCGCCGCTTGCGGCCGCAGCGTTGAGAGACGAACCTTTCAAAATTACCGCGAAGTGCTGCTTTCTGTCAATGTGGATTTCTAATTAAAACTAAGGCGAATCCTGTTTATTAACTTGAGCCGCTTTGCGGGCGTCCAGGCCCGCAGGCGAAATCCCGAGCGGACTAGCCGAGGGATCTCTCTTCTGAGCCGCTTTGCGGGCGTCCAAGCCCGCAGGCGAAATCCCGAGCGGACTAGGCGAGGGATCTCTCTTCTGACAGATGAGCCGCTTTGCGGGCGTCCAAGCCCGCAGGCGAAATCCCGAGCGCTTTACGCGAAGGACCCCTTTTCTGCAGCCCACAACTCGCAGATAATTCTGTAGCCCTTCACTCCTTCGCGGAAAAACACACGCATAGGCGTGGGGCTGTATTCAAAGATTTAAAGAACTTGTTCAGGACTTTTTAAAGTACCCTTCGGAAATTCAAGTTTCCGAATAGAGCCTCGCAGGTTTTGCCTTGGAGGCGATTCTAGCGGCTTTAGCTTTAGATGACCTGGAACCTCTGCCGATTCAATATCTTTCGCAGTGTTCCGGCCCCTCGCATGCGCACTGCATACGGCTGCCACATCTCTTACGTCTTTTAATAATGTACCAAGGCAACCTGAATTGCGCAAGGGCTGGCGGACAGGAATTATTAGAAATTGGTGCATGCACCAGAGTTGCTGCTTTCCCTTGCGCCCGCAGCGCCTTGCCGGCACAGAGTAGAGCAGGCCTGCGCAAATTGGAGAAGCAAAGAATCCTTCCTTGCGCCGCTGGCACGCGCGCAGCGAAGCGGAGCGCGTTAAGCCCAGCGCAACCGCTAAGTGTTCCAGCGCTTGTTGAGCTCTGTCTTCCACTCATCCATCAAAACAAGATCGCATTCAATCGCTTCGCCCGCTTGGCCAACAAGCTGGAGTTTTCCTGCTTTCACACCATCTTCGGCCCGATAGCTGGCGCTTACCGTCTGTAGAAGCTTTCGCTTGTACTCTGTATCCAGATTTCCTTCGAGCTGTGTACCCTTCATTTCCCAGACGAAAATGTGATCGCTTTTGCCAGAACGCTCGCGCGCGAAAATGAAATCTGGGTAAATGCGGTTCTTTTTCCATCCCTGAATTCCATAGCCGGTCTTCGCCACGTTGCGATGCCACCATCGCAATGCGTTCTTTTCGTCCAAATAACAGGCGAATTCTCGTTCTTGGCTATTGAAATCATCATGATATACAGGACTAAACAAACTTCGCTCTATGGGGCCACCCGTATTACGCGGTAGCTGCACCGCGTTCTCTGCGTGAGCAGTTTGGATCTCCATTGGTATCTTCCACAGCTCACGGTCGGCGCGCAGTCGGAACTGAATCTTTTCGGCAGCCACGTCAGCCATAAACTGCTTCTCCGCAAGAACGTCTCTTTGTTCGTGCATCCACTTCCGCAGCTCTTCCAGAATATAGATTGACGCATTCCCAAGCTTCTCTTCATCAAAACCGCGCTTCTGTAATGCGCGTATCAAAGTCTCAATTGCCGCTCGCCCCACCCAGGGATTTGGCAGAATGTCCACAATGGATCGCGTCGCATACACTGGATCGAAAGAGAGAACTTCCGAAATCGCCGTGACCTCGCTGGCGCTCAGGAATTCTTTCCCCTCGATCAGATTCAGCTTAACTGTCTGACTTTGCTGGGTATCAACTTCCTTGGCCAGTTTTTCTGCAAGCTCTTTCAAATCCAATTTCGTCCAATCAAGGCGGTATAAAACGTCCTGTTCGTAGTCCAATGGCCGCGAGTTCTGATCATCTACCCAATTAACCAATGGAAGATAGATATCGAGCTTCTTAAATTTGTCTCTTCTCGCAATGGTTCGTTTCTTCTTGCCCTCGCCGCCTGAACTCGCCTCGCGAATCTGACCGGCCACATCGCCCATTCCATCTTTTTCGAGTCCTGCCTTGATTGCCTCAATTACGTCCTTCGTTTTCGCGTGATAGCAATAAACATAGCTTTCGTCCAGAAAGGAGTCCTTCGTGTAACGTGCCTCTGGCTGGCGCAATATTCTGCCAACCAGTTGCGTCATCGCATTTTGGTTGTGGCTGGCTGCTAGGGAACAGAGCACATATGCAAAAGGACAATCCCAGCCTTCTTGCAACGCCTGCTTTGTGATAATCACGCGAACCGGGCAGGTCGGGCTTAGAAGGTCAATATTCTCAGGATCATTTAGCTCATTGGTCTGTGAGGTCTTAACCGCAATTTGCGCCTTGTCTACTCCTAGATCAAGAAGATACTGGCGTGCATCTTCTGAGTGAATCACATTCTTTTCCCGCTGGTCTTTTCCCGTGCGTTCCACTTGGACAAGCAGAATAGGCCGAATATATTGTGAAAGATTGGCCTGCAATCCGGCGGCATGTTTTTGCAATAGATTCAAGTGATCAAGGCTTTCTCGTAGACATAGCTTCCAATCCTTGCCAGCTTTGACCGTCACATTGATTGGGAGCTTGATCATTTGTTCGCGCTGTAGCTCAGCGCCCCGTACGTCCACAAGCCAATTTGCATATCGTGGTGGATCGTCTTTGTCCCGGTCTTTTGGAGTGGCTGAAAGTTCCAGAACAAAACACGGATTGAAATCGAACAGAGTGTTCATCGCGTTCGTGGTGTATGCCTTATGTCCTTCGTCCATCACCACCACTGGGCGCAAAAGCCGTAAGACATTTCCCAAGCTGTCGTGCGCAATCGCGCCCATATTGTCGCGCTTTCCGTAGCAACTCAGGTTCGGCACCCGACCCAGAAGTTCAAAGTGCGCCTTAATGTCATCTGAAGGCGGGAAAAAACCATGAACATTGCTTCGATCACGAAAAAGGCGCAGTGTCTCCTTGGTTTCGCGGTTGGCAGATTGCAGCATTAGCAACATTACGCAAAGCTGGCTTTCCACATCCAATCGATTCAGGGGATCGTCTTTTTCCAGAATCTTTACGCGACCTGCCGCTGCGCGGTCAAGGGTCTGTCGGTAGGGGTGTTCCCGGTTGTTAAGATGTTTTTTTGTTTGCGAGTAAATTGCTTCATTAGGCACAATCCACAAAATGAAACCGTGGTTTTGTCGCAGATACCGCGTCATCACGTGAGAGACAGAGTGCGCCGCCAGCAGGGTCTTGCCGCCGCCTGTCGGGATTTTCAGGCAGACATTGGGCACGTCGTTGCCTATCCCATCTTTGCGCCCGCTGTAAGGTTTATTTGCCCGGAACATTGGTAAGCGACCCTGCTCCTTCATCCGCTCCCACGCCAGTTTCGGAAAATCTGGAATTGCATGCAGCAAATCTGGATCAGTTATGCTCTGGTTCGCTTTGACCAGTTTTTCTGCCTTGGCCCACTGGCCGCGCAGTTCATCTAGAAAGCAGTCGAGAGTGTCCAAAACGCCTTGCTGAAAATCTTTAAGCTCCATCAGTCTTTCTCCACCCGATAGAGCGCAAACGGGAGCGGCGCATATTCCACTCGCATTGGCAGTAATGTTTTGTTGGGAACATATTTAGCCGGTGCAAAGACCAGATGGCGCTTGCCTTTGTGCGCAGCATCATTCGCTATCTTTTCCGCCAGTTCAAGTGTCAGAGCGGCTTTGTTAGATTTCAAGAAGTCCAGGTCAGCCTCATAGACCAGCCAAACGTGATAAGCGCTGCTCTCTCCGAGATACCACTTTTTCTTGCGAATCTTGCCTGTGTCCAAAGGCTCACTAGTCGCGGTGTGGAACAACCATGCGCCTATAGTTTCGTAAGTTGGAAGTGACTTACCTGTAAGAATCTTATCCAGATCGAGTGGATCCCCCAGCGTGCAGAAAGTGAATTCTCCACCAATGCCGTCCACTTTATCGGTGATTGTCTTTTCGCCCGTAATTACCAATTCGCCATCATTCAGCTCTCGCTTGAACTTGTCGAATCTATGTGATTCAAGGTTCTCCGCCGCTTCAACCTGTTTTAACAGCTTATCGGGATTCTTTAAGGTGCTAAAAGTAATGATTTCTCTCAACAGCTCTTCTTTCTGAGTACCTTGAAACTTATAGCCCATAATGGCACGCCGAATACGTTCAGCCGTTATTTTGTCGGCGTAATTTTCACCTTCGACCAAGATAAAACGTCGGGTCCCCTTGTCCTTTCTATTGGCTTCCAGTAGTGCATGTGCGGTTGTGCCAGAACCGGCGAAGGAATCCAGAATCAAAGAATCTGGTTTGGTCGCCATTTCGATAATTCGCGCTAATAGACGAATAGGCTTTGGGTAATCGAAGGAATTGTCTGTTCCTAAAATCCTTAACAACTCTTTCTTGGACTCTTGATTATCGCCTGCTTCGGTGTTTGTCCACCAAGTCCAAGCACTCACACCGTCCGACTTGTCTAAATAGGTCTTGATGCGTGGCCGGGCATCACCCTTAACACCGAACCAAATTCTTTTTTCTTTTTTAAGCCGTAAGAATTCTGACTCAATTGTGCCCCAGCATCGACCAGGAGGTGGCTCATACTTCGTTCCCGATGGCGTAGTAATGACATACATCTGGTTTGGTCTATACCCTTGCGCCGTCATGTCGGTTGAGACCCACTCTCCGCGTGGATCATTGTCAGGATTCGAGAATTCCGCCACCTGTTCTTCCGTCATAGCTAGCTTGCGAAGAGAACTGCCCGCTTGGCCTTTGCCATAAACAAGAATGTAATCATGTGCTGGGCCTAGCCGTAATCTCGATTCGGGTGATGTTCGTTTTTGCCACACGACTGAAGCGATGAATCGACCTTCTCCAAACACCTCGTCTAATATTGCTCGGGCATGGTGCACTTCGTTGTCGTCAATAGTCATCCAAAAGCTGCCATCGTCCGATAGCAATTCATACAGTAACTTAAGGCGAGGGTACATCATGGCGCACCATTTATCGTGCCGCAGCATGTCCTCGCTACTAACAGGATTAGAGGAGAGCCATTCCTTCATCATGGGACTATTCACATTGTCGTTGTAGTTCCATCCCTCGTTTCCTGTGTTGTATGGCGGATCGATAAAAATGCAGTCCACCTTACCGGCATAAAGCGGCAATAGAGCTTTCAGCGCGTGTAAATTGTCGCCATGAATGATGAGATTGCCGTTCAAGTTCGGCTTGCCAATGGATTTTTTCGCATCCATTTCCAGCGGACGGAACGGCACCGTCAAGTGGTGGTTATAAACGAACTCTTTTCCCTTGAATAGCAGCTCTGGCATCGCTCGCGTTACTCCCCGCTTATACAAAATGCAGCACACTTGGCCGCTTCGATGTTGAGGATGATAGCAGAGCCCTACAGCTAATTATGCGTCTGACTCTTGTTCATTAGTCGCTTCTCAATCAATCCCCACCACAGGCGTTCAGCCTCGTCGTCCACCATCTTCCAGGTCACAAGGTCATTCTCGATTTTTGTATTGCCATAAGCAAAGCTTCGGCGTTGCGCCTCTTTATCCTCTTGCGTAAAAGGTACTGTCTTTGCCCGCTCAAGTAGTTCTTCCAATTTGACGTTCATCTGCGCCTTTCTGCGTAAATCTGCGATTGCCCTTCCGAACACGCGCGATCACTCGCTCAACAGATCACCCGATCTGCCCACTAACCTGCTCAACTCAATCACCTCCAACTCCTCCGGACACCCTTTCCAGTTATGTCTCCAGCACACAATCACATCGCAGCCCTTCGGATCGTGCCCATGCAAGTGAAAATTCTTGCTCTCATATTCAAACTCAATCCGCGACTGCTGCCACTTCCCCTTGGCCACACGCCGCTTTGCTTCGCAGTCCGGAAACCGCCCCCACAATGCTTCCACCTGGAACCCGAGATCAGCCGCCACCATTCCAAACAGCAACACCACGCCCAACTCATTCACTGGTGCATTCGTCATCGGCGACCGGTCGAACGGCTCGCCCATCACCGCCCGTCCTTTATCAACTCCGCGCGCGGCAAAACCTAAATCACTGTTCCGACCAATGCCGCGCGGCGCCAGCACAAGTCCGCTCTCGATGGCTTCTCGGCGATCCTCTGCGGTAAATGGGTTTTCTGCGGTGTCTCCATATCGGATGTCTGTCTGAGCGCTGAATGCCGGCCACTGAGTGTTGTCTCCCAATAAAACCTTTACGATTACGGCCACCACCAGTTCCGTGACCTTGCGCTTTCCCACCAGCGGCTCCGGCAGTTGCGCCAGCTGCATTCCACATTCA
>Ga0206955_1149_pt1 | contig 18491 bp, 8 predicted proteins | sample Alteio_BWOrgHeat_34_FD_153247 | JGI IMG/M metagenome (GOLD analysis project Ga0206955, IMG submission 153247) | Enriched cells from forest soil in Barre Woods Harvard Forest LTER site, Petersham, Massachusetts, United States -... | ecosystem: Environmental > Terrestrial > Soil > Temperate forest > O...
AGCGCGCAGTCGAAAAATGAAAATTCTGATGTAAATTATGCCTCCGCTGATATAAAATCAGCCAAAAAATCAAATCAACCCACCGAACCGACTACCACTACTGTAAAACCAGCCAAAACTGACACTTCCTGGAAGCCTGTGCGCAGGTTATGGGGTTATGCTTTTGGTGATCTTTACTACGACGCACACGCCGATGCCGGCAACCGCGGCGCAGAAACCAACTACAATGGCGTGCCCACATACCGGAATGCCTTCCAGTTTCGCCGCATCTATTTAGGCTATGAATACGATATTAACAAACAATTTACCGCTGAGGTTTTATTAGCCTCTGAGCCTTCAGCTAATACAGCCGTTTCGGGTACGACAAGTATATCCGGCAGTGACAATCTTGCTGATAATAAGATGGCTTTCTACATAAAAAACTTTGACCTGAGATGGCATGGCGTTTGGAACGGAACCGACTTCGTTATCGGCGAAATGCTCACCCCTGGTTTCCCTATGTTAACCGAAAAAATATGGGGCTATCGGGCAATAGAACGTACCATTGCCGATTTCCATAGGACTAATGCCTATGATATTGGCGCCTCTCTACAGGGCGTTTTTGATCCTGCCACCAAAAACTTTGGCTATAATGTACTGATCGCTAACAATAGTGCTGGTAGTTCTGCCAGCTTAGGGTCGGCCACCAATCCCGCTACTGGTTTCTACAAAGCATTTTATGGCGATGTATATGCCAAGCTCCTTAACCAGACGCTGATATTCGACCTGTATGCGGATTATATGAAAACCGCACCGGCAACTTCGACAATAGGCGGCCAGTCGCGCAGTATGCTGAAAGGATTTGCAGCTTACACCACCCCGAAAATCACTTTTGGCGTTGAAGCCTACACCCAAAAATTTGTGAACGGTGTGAGCGACGCGACAACCAAAACATCGGTTAATGCAACAGCTGAAGCTATTTCACTTTATGCACATGGCGCTCTTTACAAAGATAAATGGGGATTTTTTGCCCGTTATGACGGCTACAACCCGGATAACGATTTTAATGCTGCTGATGTTTATACATCCAACACCAACCTGCCTGCTTACAGCCCTTATACAAAAGAGCATTTCATTACCGCAGGTTTGGATTTTACCCCGGCAAAGAATATCCATTTTATGCCGAATGTATGGTTCATTCAATATAAAGACGAGCGGGACCCAACAACAACCGGCTATTTGCCCGACAGCCATGTGCTGGTTTACCGGGCTACGTTCTTTTTCATTTTTGGCAAATAAAACAAGGAGAAACGAATCATGAAGAATCAATTAACCAAACTCAATATATTTTCGCTGAAGGGCGTGCAAATGCGCACCTTCCACATCACCTGGCTCATGTTTTTTGTATGCTTTTTTGGCTGGTTTGGCCTTGCGCCCTTAATGCCAACCATCAGGGTCGAACTTCATTTAACAAAAGGGCAAGTAGGCAATATCATTATAGCCTCAGTAACCGCAACCATTATTGCGCGCCTCATCATAGGCAAGCTTTGCGATACCTGGGGGCCGCGCAAAACGGCCATCAGGCTACTGCTCATCGGTTCGTTGCCGGTATTTTTAGTGGGCCTGGCACATAGCTACATGACCTTTCTTTTATTCAGGCTGGCTATAGGCGTAATCGGGGCTTCTTTTGTGATCACTCAGTTCCACACTTCGATGATGTTTGCTCCTAAAATAAAGGGTACAGCAAATGCCGTTACGGGCGGCTGGGGAAACCTTGGCGGTGGCGTAACCAATATGGTAATGCCACTAATCTTTGCCGCCATCGTAGGTTTTGGCTATACTAAAGGCGAAGCATGGCGTTATGCCATGATCGTTCCGGGTGTGATGATGCTGATCATCGCTTTTCTGTATTATAAATATACCAAGGATACCCCTAACGGCAACTATGACGAGATAGGCCACAAGCAAAACAGGTCGAAAACAGACTGGTCTATTTTAACCGACTGGCGCGTATGGGCCCTAACCATGGCTTATGCCGTTTGCTTTGGAATGGAGATCACATTCGATAATGTAGCCTCGCTGCACTTTGTCGACTCCTTTCATTTAACCCAAAGTATGGCGGGTTTCTGGGCCGGCGTTTTCGGCTTCATGAATTTATTTGCAAGGGCATTGGGCGGTATTGTGTCAGACAAAGTTGGCGGCAAATTCGGCATGCGCGGAAAAGGCCTGTTACTGGCAGGTGTTTTATTGCTCGAAGGCTGCGGACTGATCTTATTTGCGCAGGCGGGTAGCTTAACTATGGCCATTATTTCCATGTTATCCTTCGCACTGTTCCTCAAAATGTCAAATGGCGCCACTTATGGTATTGTGCCTTTTGTAAACACAAAAAATGTGGGCATGGTAAGCGGGATTGTAGGCGCTGGCGGCAACCTTGGCGGGATGCTGTTCGGCTTCCTGTTTAAATCAACATCGATTACTTATGTGCAGGCCTTTACCTATATCGGGTATGCGGTAATTGCCGTATCCCTGGTTGTATTGATCACCCGGTTTAGTAAAACAGCTGAAGAAACCGAAAGCATTGAAAGTGAACCTGTATTGGCAGGTGGCGTAGCGTGAAAAAAAACATATAAATAAATGCCGGTAAAAAAGCAGCAAATAAATACATCCACTTCTACCTGTTGTTATTGCGGGGTGGGTTGCGGCGTGCTTGTTCATCAAGACAAAAGCGGCAATGTTTTGGTTGAGGGTAATAAGGACCATCCCGTAAATAAAGGGATGCTTTGCAGTAAGGGCCTCAACCTGCATTATACCGTAAATGATAAGGGCGACAGGCTGCTTTACCCGCAAATGCGGTACAACAAAAACATGCCCATGCAGCGGGTAAGCTGGGATGAGGCCCTTGACCGCACCGCCGCTGTTTTTAAAACTTTTATCAATAAGTACGGACCTGACTCGGTGGCATTTTATGCATCGGGTCAGTGCCTTACTGAAGAATATTATGTGATCAATAAACTAATGAAAGGGTTTATTGGCAGTAATAATATTGATACCAATTCGCGCCTGTGCATGAGCAGCGCGGTTGCTGCCTATAAAATGGCTTTGGGCGAAGACAGCGTGCCGGTTTGTTACGATGACATTGAACTGGCCGATTGCTTTTATGTTACCGGCGCAAACCCTGCCTGGTGCCATCCCATTTTATGGAGAAGAGTTGAGGCACACAAAGCTGCCAACCCCAATATAAAAATCATTGTTGTTGACCCGCGGGCCACCGATAGCTGCAGTATTGCCGATCTGCACCTGCAGCTCAATCCTGGCACGGATATTACGCTTAATCATGCCATTGGAAGGGTGTTGATCGAAAATGGTGACATCGATCTTGATTTCGTCACCCTTCACGCCGAAGGCTTTGAGCAATACAGCAAACTGGTGTTTGAGAAAAGCCTTGCCGAAGCTTCAGTGATATGCGGGGTAAAAGAAGAAAAGATCCGCCTTGCGGCTAAATATATTGCGGAAGCAAGAGGCTTTATTTCGATGTGGACGATGGGGCTTAATCAAAGTGCGGTTGGGGTGAATAAAAACCTCAGCCTGATCAACCTTAACCTCATCACCGGTCATATCGGAAAGCCTGGCTCCGGCCCCTTATCCTTAACGGGGCAACCTAATGCAATGGGCGGTCGCGAAGTAGGCGGACTGGCAAATTTATTACCCGCCCACCGCGACCTGAACAATCCCCTGCACCGTGAAGAAGTGCAAAAGTTTTGGGGTGGGACTACGATCAACTCCAGGCCCGGGTTAACGGCAACCGAAATGTTTGAGGCCCTGGATAACGGCAGCCTGAAAGCAATATGGATCCTGTGTACCAACCCGCTCACCAGTTTGCCAAATGTACGGCTGGCCGAAGGAGCCCTAAAAAAAGCCAAATTTGTAGTAGTGCAGGAGATCAGCAGCAAATCCGAAAGCCTGGCTTATGCTGATGTAATATTACCTGCTGCAGCCTGGGCCGAAAAAGAAGGAACGATGACGAACTCCGAAAGGCGGATCAGCTACCTGAACAAAATAGTTGAAGCGCCGGGCGAAGCCCTGCCGGATGCCGAGATCATTTGCCGTTTTGCCCGTAAAATAGGCTATAAAGGATTTGATTTTGAAAATCCCGCGGCCATTTACGCCGAACACGCCCGTTTAACTGCCAAAACCAATATTGATATCAGCGGCTTAAGTTATACCATCCTGAAAGAGCAAGGGACAGTGCAATGGCCATATACCAAAAAAAGCAAGGCGGAAGGCACCGCAAGGCTGTTTACTGATAAACGTTTTTACACCCTATCAAAAAAAGCGATTATACACCCCGTTCCGGATACTAATACCAGCGAAAAACCGGATAGTGACTTTCCATTTATCCTTACAACCGGCCGAATCCGCGATCAGTGGCACACCATGAGTAAAACCGGGAAGGTGAACAAACTCAATCAGCACTACGCACAATCGTTTATCGAAATTCATCCGCAGGATGCCGGAATGCTGCAAATAAACGAGGGGGACGTTACGGTAATTACCTCGCGGCGGGGCGAAGTACAGGTTAAAGCCAAAATATCAACCCAAATAAAACAAGGCGTTGTTTTTTTACCCATGCATTGGGGCAAAATATTAGGCAGCGATTTAAACCGGGTAAACAATTTAACATCGGATAAGGTCGACCCCATTTCAAAAGAGCCTGATTTTAAATATTGTGCGGTAAACGTGGCAAAATATAAAAAGCCTTTTCAGCGCATTGTAGTGATTGGGGCAGGTGCGGGGGCATATGGTTTTGTGAAATCGTACCGGGAAATTAACCGCGACGACGAGATCACTATCTTTAGTAAAGAAAATTTTCCATTTTACAACCGGGTAATGCTGCCCGACTACATCAGCGGCGAGCAAAAATGGGAGCAACTGGTTAAAATGAAAGATGAGGATGAACCCGGGTACAATATTCGTTTGCTGCGCGGTGTAAGTGTCGAAAAAATTGACCGCGCCAATAAGCAGGTTACCGATTCGCGGGGGATAAAAACCAGTTATGATATTTTATTAATTGCTACCGGAAGCCGGGCCTCTATCCCAAAAAACGTGCCCGCTTTACCCGGCATATTCAGCATGCGGAGCCGTACCGATGCCGATAATTTTAAAAAGCATCTCCCGGTTGACGGTCATGTGGTAATTGTTGGCGGCGGCTTACTTGGCCTCGAAATGGCGGCTTCATTAAGGGAAATGGGCATTAAGATCACCATCATCCAGCGTACCTCGAAATTTTTGAACCGGCAGCTGGATGATTTAGGCAGCCGGTTACTTCATGAGGAAATGGCTGACCAGGGCTGCGACATTTTTTATGACGACGAAGTACAATTGTATTATGGGCGGTCGAAACTAACCGGTATTGGTTTAAAAAGCGGCCGGAAAATTAATTGCGATGCCATGATACTGGCCATCGGTACCACACCAAACCTGGAGCTGGCAAAAGATTGCGGCCTCGAATGCCGCCGGGGGGTAACGGTAAACGAGCGCCTGCAAACCAGCGATCCTGATATTTATGCCATTGGCGAGATAGCCGAATTTAAAGGTACTTTATATGGCATTACTGCCGCCGCCGAACAGCAGGCCGAAGTAGTTGCCAATTATATGAATGGCGACATAGCCAGCTATTACAAAGGCAGTTTGTTTATGAATATTATCAAAATTCATGGCTTCGACCTTTGCAGCATTGGAATACCGGAATGCCCCGATGATAAAGATTACGAAGAAGTAGTGTTTATTGATAAAGCTAAACGGTATTATAAAAAATGTATCATCCACCAGGACAGGCTGGTGGGCGCCATATTGATCGGTGATAAAAGTGAATTCCTTGAATTCAGGGATCTGATTGCCAATAAAACCGAATTGAGCGAAAAAAGGCTCCAGTTACTCCGTAGCGGCAATAAGGCCGACCCGGTATTGGGCAAGTTAGTTTGCAGTTGCAATAATGTGGGCGCCGAAAATATTAAGAAAAAAATTGAATCAGGTTGTAATACTTTGCCGGTATTATGTGCCACTACAGGTGCTGGTACGGGTTGCGGGTCGTGCCGGCCTGAGGTAAAGCGACTATTGGACGAGGCACTGAAAAATATGGTTCCGGTTAATTAGATTATAGATAAGGATATGGCGCATTTGATAAAAATAAATCTTCCGGGAGGCTTTGTATCGGCAGGCGATCTGTACGAAATACTGCTGATAGCTGAAAATGCAGGTGCACGGCATATTCGTTTCGGCAACCGGCAGCAGCTATATTTTACAATTGAAGAGAGTTATTTAGAGGACCTGGAAACGGATATGCTCCGTACCGAAATTCATTTCGAAATAGATGCCGATTTGTACCCTAATATTGTTAGTTCGTACGTTGCCGATACCATTTTTAACCAGGAAGGTTGGCTTCGCGAGGGTGTTTATAAAGATATTTTAGATGCGTTTGATTTTCAGCCACGGCTAAAAATAAACCTTGTTGATAATCAGCAGTCGTTCGTGCCGTTTTTTAGCGGCAATATAAATTTTATCGCGTCCGATATCAGTAATTATTGGTTTGTGTATATCCGTTTCCCAAAATCAGCGACACACCATTGTTGCCCGTTGTTGTTTTATTCGGACGACATTCCAGCAATTGCAAAAGCCGCCGAAGAAATCATCCTGGACAATAAAAAGCTTTTCTACGACCAGAAAAATGCTGATGAGCAATTGTTTTTTAAAATGCTGGCTAAAAAAACCGGCACTGTATTTCAGCCGTCGACAGCGACATTGAAATTGCCGGGCTTTCAGCTTCCTTACTACGAAGGCTTCAATAAATATAACAACCGGTATTGGCTGGGGATCTACCGCCGTAATGAACTTTTTTCGCTTGATTTTTTAAAAGACGCCTGCTTATTATGTCTTAAAACAAGGATCGGGCAGATATACACTACGCCATGGAAATCCATTATCATCAAAGGAATTGAAACAGACTACCGTAACGATTGGGGCCTTATCCTGAGCAAATACCGCCTGAATGTACGACATGCAGCAAACGAACTGAACTGGCAAATTGAAGACATTTGTGAAGAAGGGCTGGAACTAAAAAAACAGTTGGTGCGCGAATTTGAAGAAGCAGACTTGCGCACCTATCAGTTGTGCTTTGCCATTAAAACACAGCCCAAAACGGGGCTATCCGGATCGATCATTATAAAAAAAAACCAGGAAGGTTTGTATGACCTGTTACATACTAAAGATTTTAACCCGAACTCAAAAGACTACTTGGTTTATCTGGAGCAGGTGAAACCCGACGTGCTAAGTTCGCACCTGGTCTTACTTTGCAACAAATTTTATGATCTGCAAAGCAGCAACCTGCCATCGCAAATGGCCTTGCATGCAACTGATGCAGATTTAAAGCACGAAAAAAAAGAAGAGATATATCAATGCAACAATTGTTTAACCAGGTACGATAAACGTTACGGGGATCAACTAAACGGTGTTGTCCAGGATATTGAGTTTGCCACGCTAACCGATTATTATTGCCCCGTTTGCGAAGCGCCTAAAACGGAATTTAGCCTTGTCGGATCATATAAGCAAGAAATGTTTAAACGCACTTTTTAAGAATAGTGATTTTGAGCCTGCATTCAAGCGCGCATTTGAAAAATAAACAAATTTCGAGCCTGTAAAAAAAGCTTCAAATCTTTCGACTTGATGCTTTTGGCTTGCTTTGCAGGAGCTACTGTACATATAACAAAACATTTCCTTTCTGATTTGCGTTTAATAGCGGATTTGAACCAATAAATTTTTGGTTCAAATCTCAATTCAACAAAAACACTGTTTATTGATTTTTTAACGACGCAATGCACACCAAAACAGCAATTACTATTGATAAATATTTATTTTCCAATTTGATCATACCTGTATCTTATTTATTTTGTCCGGCTTTGGGCACAATTTCCGGCCAGCCTTTCGGCCATTTAAGTTTTTCTATACGAAGTTTTGAAATTCCGCGGTCAGCAGCATCGTAACCATGAAAGATCAGGTAATCAATACCGTCAAAAGTACATACCGCATTATGGCCAACGCCATACCAGTCTTTATCGCCGGCCAAAACAATTGAGCCGCCCCCTTCATTCATATTTACATCAGCCTTATCAACATACGGTCCCAACAGTTTTTTTGACCGGCCAACTATCATTTTGTAAGTGCTTTTTGGGCCTTTGCAACAATAATCTATTGATGCAAACAGGTAAAAGTATTTCCCGTGTTTGAAAATAAACGGCGCTTCAATCGCATTGCCTCCTGCATCCTTTGGGTTATCGTCTATCGCCGGCGGGTTTCCGTTTGATTTATCACGGATACGGCTGGCTATGGTGGGCAAATTGCTGATTGGCCCATCAACTTCCAGCCTGTTTATTTTTAGCCTTACTATTTTAAGGCCCTCCCAAAACGAACCAAAGGCAAGATAAGGGGTGCCGTCGACATCCGTGATAAGGTTTGGGTCGATGGCATTCCAATTGGTTTTACCCGGGACGGACTGGATAATGATACCATGATCAGTCCACTTATAGGCAGTGTCGCCGGTATGCAGGGTCGGACTTGTAGCAAGGCCTATTGCCGATGTGTTTTTACCAAAAGCAGACACAGCATAGTATAAATAGTATAGACCATTATACCAGGATATATCAGGCGCCCATATATGGTTTTTAAAATCCGGCACCACATTGACTACCCATGCGGGCGCAGCGTCAAAAACCTGTTTTTCAGCTTTCCAATGAATCATATCAGGCGAGGACCACATAGCAATACCGCGCCCGGTACAAAACAGGTAATACGTGCTATCCTGTTTGATCATTACCGGGTCATGTACAGAGATGTTTGTCTTTAATACCTGCGCCGATGCAGCCCCGGCAACCAGGAGCAGGAAAACCAACAGGCGTATTACTCTCATAGCATCAATTTGATTTTAAGCCTACTTACTCGTTTTTACCCTGATCACGTTAAAGGAATAGGGTTTAAGGTTTATCTTTAAATGATTATTTTCGAATAAAACCGGGCTGCTTTTAGGGCTTATCACCAACGGTTCATCCAACGAATTAACAGCACTTAAATCATTACTCTGCAATAAAGTTAGCGTGCCCTCAGATCCGGATTTTATGCCTTTAACCGCAAAATCAGCGCTTTGCTCCAGCTTACCGGCATTCACAATTTTAATGATCAGTTCATATGTGTTGGCGTCCAAAGCAGCGGTGGCAAAACAGTCACCCTGCCCCGTTACGGTTTCGTTGTTTAAAGTAATCGGAACTACATCTGTTCCCTTATTTAAGGAATACAATTGCTGCACATAATAATCAGGAGTTCCGTATGAACGCAGATTATCAAACCAGATCAGGTCGGGCGTCCATTGCCAGCCTTCAACATGTGCAAATAAAGGAGCGTATGAAGCCATGTTTACCACGTCTGCATTACGTTCCAAACCAGTCATAAATGCCGCTTCAGAAAGCGCACATTTCCAGTTATTTTTATTTTCGGGACTAACCGTGGCTACACTTTGCGCAGCGTATTCACCGGCAAATATTTTAGGCCCCTTGCGGTCGTAATTGTCATAGCGTTTTACATTTTTAAAAAACCATTCAGGCGAACTGTAGTAATGTTCGTCAAGGATATCGGCTTTCAGGCCGCGAAGGATTTTGTTTGAATGATTGAAGATCTCGCCATCAGGAGAAGGTCCGGTACTGCTCACCAGCCTGATTTGCGGGTATTTAGCATGAATGGCTTTTTCAAATATCTTATATCTTTCAATATACTGATCGCCCCATTGCTCGTTACCTACGCCCAGCATTTTTAAATTAAATGGTTTTGGATGACCAAGTTCTGCACGTTTTTTACCCCATTTAGTGGTAACAGGTCCGTTTGCAAACTCAACAAGATCAAGCATATCCTGCACATATGGGCCAAGCTGATTTAAAGGAACTACTTCGCAGGTGTTAAACTGGCAAGCCATGCCACAGTTGATGATCGGCAGCGGCGAAGCGCCGATATCTTCTGCCAGTTCAAAATATTCAAGGAAACCGAGGCCAAAAGTTTGATAATAATCAGGTGCGGGCCGGTGGGCAAATTCAGTATTCCACCGGTTGACGATCATTCGCCTGTTGGCCACATCACCTATTGTCCTCTTCCATTGATAGCGGGTATCCAACTCACGCCCCTCAACAATACATCCACCGGGGAAACGCAAAAAGCCGGGTTTCATATCTGCCAGTTTTTGCACAAGATCGGCCCGCAAACCGCCGGGGCGTTGTTTCCAGGTATCCTGTGGAAAAAGCGAAACCATATCGAGATCAACTGATCCGGTTCCTTTTATTAAAAGCCTGAGGCTTGCCTTAGGCTCGGTTTCAGATGCTGTAAAACTGGCCGTATATTTTTTCCATTCCATTGACGAAGGTGAAACCGTTGTACTACCAATAACTTCGCCTTTTGAGTTCACCAATTCAATCTGCAAACTTAAACCGGCTGTACCGGATAATTTTGCCAGCACCGAAAAATTATATTTGTTATCCTTTTTGATACCCATGCCATGAAACCCTTCATTGCTGAGGCCATAACCTTTGGCTGATTTTGAACTAACCTGGATATATCTTGGATTATTGGGATTATCTTGCCCCCTGTTTAAAACTAAAATGCTGCCATCGGCGCCATCCTGTTTTATTTCTTTCCAGCCCATTAAGGGCATTTTAAATTCAAACGACCGGTTTTTTACGAGTTCGGCATAAACACCACCATCCGCCGACATGTTAATATCTTCGAAAAAGATTCCGTACATAGTAGGCTGGATATGTGCCTTTATTTTGTCAGCATTAATTGTAAAAATCTTTTCTGTATTGTTTGACTGGCCGAAAGCCTGCGCTAAAAACGCTGCAGCACATAGTGTTAAAAAGTATTTTTTCATTATAAACCTTAAATTGATCACGTTATCTCTTCTTTCCCCAAACTGCGGTGCCCAGGTTATTTAAACCGGTAAACACTAATGTAGTTGCAACTTTATTTTCCCAATCCCTTTCCCTTTCAACCAAAACATTGTCAGTATTCCCGTTGTTCCATTTTAATTGCAGCCAGGGAGAACTATAGGTCCATTTATTAGTAGCATCTCCGTTAATGGAGCCATCTGCACCCAAAACCATTGGGGCAGCTACCTGGAAATCCGGCGACACCTGCTCTGCTGAATACCCCGGAACCACCGTGTAATCTAATTCGATACGCTCCCAGTTACCGGCGATATCCGAATTGCTAACCGCTGTTTGCGTTACATTGGCATACCTTTCCGGCGAAACTACAGGCCAACCATCCGGCGTCCACGAAATTTTCCGGATATGCAGATCCATATAGTAGGAATTAACTCCTGGCCTGCCGTTATGCCCCATATAATATTGTCCATTCCCGTCATCAAATACGCAACCACCGGCAGTGCCCTGCCAGCCACCATGACCTGTAAATTCATAGGGCGCAATAATCATCGGGCCATGATCAACGTTGATATTAATGTTAACGCCATTATAATCATAAAACGGGCCTTGCGGATTGTCAGCCCTCCCTACCCTTTCGTTATATTTGGTTTGAAGCCAGTCGTATGAGATAAAAAGAAAATATTTATTTAAAACCGGGTTGTAAATAATGTCAGATCCTTCAATATTGCCATTATATTTTCCATTGGTAAACCCTCTGTTTGCTACCCTTGTGCCCTTATCGCCGGAGGTAGCCGTGAGGCCGGTAGCAGGATTAAGTTTTAGCGCATAAATACCATCCCATGCTGATCCGTAATACATCCATTGATCACCACTTGTTGTAGTGATAACTGTTGGGTCGATAGCATTGGTTTGAACGGAACTATCGTCCGTTGAGGTAACTACCAAGCCTTTTTCTGTCCATGGCCCTTCGGGCGATGATGAAGTTGCCAAACCAATTACGCTTAAGCGTGCAACTGCTGATGATAAAGAATAATATAAGCGGTATTCGCTGCCAACTTTTATGATATCAGGCGCCCATAAAGCGTTAAATGGAGTGCCGCCCTGCGAAGTAATATATTGCGAACCCATTGCCGGTAATGATGAGAATACCCAGCCTACAAACTCCCATTGTACAAGGTCTTTTGATCGCCGCACCTGGAGGCCGGGACGCACGGTAATGCCAAAACCGACATCCGTGCTATAGCAATAATAATAATCGCCAAATTTTTTTATAGAAGGATCGTGTACGTTGTAAACAGTCCATTGATTGTAATCAGCAAACGATGTAATACTTGCATAAGTATCCGTTATAGAATTTATATCAAATGGCGTAACAACCGTTTTGGTTGTATCGGTGCCAGTGTTGGCGGGCGTAGGACTGCTTTTTTTACACGACGGCAATAAAGCTACCACTATCAGGCTTTTGAAAAGATATTTATGGATTGTCATATGCTTATTTTATCGACATAGGGGTTTCACTATAAGAGGTTGCATTATTTAAATAATGCAACCTCTTGCTCACTATAATTAATAGCTCGGGTTTTGAACAACACCCGGATTGGTTTGAATCTCATTCAATGGAATAGGAAGGTATTCTCTTCCGGGCGCATAGGTATTGAATTCGGGGTCCCTTGATTGCAGCCAGGCAAGCTTTGTAGGGTCCTGCAGCCATCCCCAGCGAAGGATATCATCAAAACGATGCCCTTCAAGAGAAAACTCGAGGAAGCGTTCATGGGCAATCTGATCACGCATTTGCGCTTGCGTCATACCGGGTTTAACAGTTGCCAGGTCGGGCAGGCTAACCCTGCTGCGCACCTGCTGGATGTAAGGATAAGCCTGCGATGTGCTGCCTTGCTCATTCAAACATTCTGCATACATCAAAAGAATATCGGCATAACGCATTAACCTTTCGTTGATGCCTGAGCGCCAGTCATATTCATTAGGTTGCCCGATATCGCTATTTTCATATTTATGGCACCAAAGCGCATTTAAAGAAGAACTGCCGGCATATGCTGTGGCAAAGCTTTGCCCGTATAACATTTCGCCCGGTTTATTATAAAACATGGTAACATCTAAACGCGGGTCTACACCACCGGATGCGGTCGGCTCCTGCATATATTCATTATAAAGCGCCCTGGAGGGCTGAACATCGCCAAAGCCGAAACTGGCAGCGCCGAAAGTGATTGCTCTTGCTGATGTACGGCCCCATCCGGAAGACGGATCGCCACCCCAGCCTAAGTCGGTACCACCTGCGTCCCTTGAAAATTGGACCTCAAAGATAGATTCAGCATTATTTTCTGCGTTAAGAAAGAAGTTATCATAGTAATTGGGCATCAGGCTATAAATACCCAAATCAATAACAGCTTTAAATTGTGTCGCAGCATCGGTGTAGTCCCTGGTAAACAGGTACGTTTTTCCCAGGAATCCCATCGCAGCGCCTTTGGTGGCTCTTCCCACCTGGTTATCTGCACTATTAAGTGAAGCATAGCTTAACGGCAATAAAGGAATTGCGTTTTTAAAATCGCTGATCACCTGCTGCCATACAACACTTTGCGGTTGTTGTTTTACGGTATAATCACTGCTCGACTCGGCAGGAGACAACGGCATAGGCACATTTTTATAAAAATCAGCAAGGTGAAAGTAATATAAGCCCCTTAAGAAATAAGCCTGACCTAATATCCTGTTTTTCAGATCGGCGTCCATAGATATGGATGGCACATATTTTAAAACTTCATTAGCCCGTAAAATCCCCTGGTAATAGGCCGTCCAGGCTATAATTGAGGTAAAACCGCTCGATGCAAGGTTAAACTTGCCGCAATTGTAGATCTGGTCCCAGGGACTGTTGCTTGTTGCATCGTCACCACGTGTGTTTTCTATTACCTGCGAAAAACGCATGTACGATCCGTCAATTATTAAACTCCCGTAAACTGCATTGATCCCTTTTACGGCATCATCTGATGTTTTCCAGAACGTTTCGGTAGTTTGGGCATTGGGGTTGACTGTACTTAAATCGCTTTTTTTACAGCTAATGATAAACCCAATCAATATTATGGCAGCAACTATAGTTTTATTAAAAATCTTTTTCATGATAATCATTGTTAAAATGTTTGTTTATAGACCAACCTGAACACCTAATAATACGGTACGCGGATTCGGGTACGATCCATAGTCAAATCCCCTGTTAATCGTCCCGTCGTTAATAAAATCAGGATCAAAGCCCTTATATTTGGTTAGCGTGTATAAGTTTTGTCCCGACAGGTAAACACGGAAACTTCTGATTGCATGTGTTCTGTTTAATAAACTTGCAGGTATTGTATAACCAATTTGTGCGGTTTGAATGCGTGCATACGATGCATCCTGGATAAAACGGTCAGAGTTTCTTCCGTTTCCATTCGGATCACCGATCACCGGACGGGGCACATTGGTATTCGTATTTGTAGGTGTCCAGAAGTTTAATTCGTCCGTCGATGCATTGATATATTGCCCGGTCATTAAACTTTGGTAAACCCCATCGGCAATTTTACTGCCGGTGTTTCCCTGGATAAATATAGAAGCATCAAAACTTTTATAATAAGCTGAATAATTGAATCCAAAATAAAATTTTGGAATAGCCGATCCAAGATAAGTTTGGTCTGCATCAGTTATCTGGCCATCACCGTTTATATCTTTAAACTTAACATCGCCTACGGTTGCGCCGATTTGTTTGGCATGACTTGCCAGGTCGGCGGCATTTTGAAAAATACCTTCGGTAACATAACCGTAGAGGGCGCCAACTTCGTTCCCTACTGCTGTTTTACTATAAGGGCCATAAATAGGGTTATTACCCGTACCCAGCGCTAATACTTTATTAGCCAGGGTAGATGCATTTGCCGAAATATCGTAATGGAAATTAGCTGTAGGGCTGCTATGATAAGTTAAAGTAAATTCCAAACCCTTATTGGTAAAAGTAGCAGCGTTTACTACCGGCGTATTAATAGCGCCAACAGATGCAGGAATAGGAACCGCTAAAAGGATACCATTAATCTTGTTGTCGTAGTATTCAGCGGTAAATGACAGTTGGTCCCGGAACATACTGAGGTCAAGCCCTATATCTTTAGTTTCCTTTTTTTCCCATGTATTATTTTGAGCAAATACCTGGGTTTGAGTAGTCCCGTTTGCAAGCGTATTGCCAAAAACGTAACTCGCATTTGAGTTTACAACGGTTTGGTAATCATAATAACCCAAGGCTTCAACATTACCCTGGGTACCGTAACCGGCGCGAAGTTTCAGATTAGTGATTTGATCAGGAAGATGTATAAAGTGTTCCTTGCTGATATTCCACCCTACCGAAACTCCGGCAAAATTACCATAACGGGTTGATGGTGGAAGTTGTGATGTACCATCCCTGCGATAGTTGCCCGTTACTAAATAACGATCATCATAGCTATAATTTACGCGGCCGAATATTGGTGAATAGAAATAACGGACACCGTTATTACCAAACAATAATTTATTGGTTGGATCGCTTACATTATCAAAAGCCTGCAAATAAGGTGTGGTGAGCCCTGTAGCCGAACCAAATATCGTATTATTGCTATCTTTTTGATAAGCAGTACCTGCCAATAATTCAACATGATGCTTACCTGCAACAAGCTTATAACGCAGGGTATTCTCAACAAGTGAGGTAAATGGTTCACCCCTTGCATCGCTGTAATAACCTGAAAGGCTTGGATAAAACCAACCCAGATCATATGCTGGCTCAAAATAATAATTGCGGTAATCAGTTCTGTCGTAACTTAAATTAACATGGTAGGTTAGATTTTTCAGTATTTCAATTTCGGCCCAAAACGAACCTAAAAACCTGTCGTGCTGGCTCTCATTGGTAATAAGGTTATTCACACCTATCATATTCAATGAAATTGCCCGCTGGGTGTTTTGGTCAACGCCTCCGTAACCGCCCAAGCGATTCGGGTCATAAACCGGCATGGTGGGAATAGCGGTAATCAGATCAACTATTTCATTACCTGTGCCATGTAAGCGCGGGTAGGCCAGATTTCTGTAATAAGCTTCGGTATAGGCGAGTTTTGCGCCATAAGAAAAAATTCCTTTTTTACCCTGCATATCAGCGCTTATATTATAGCGCTGATAATATGGCCCCGCAACAACCGTCCCGGTCTGATTAAAATAACCCAAACCTATGGTGTAGGTAGTAAATTCATTCCCTCCGGACAATCGCACGTCATGGTTTTGTGTGATACCGGTTTTAAAAGCCGCCTTTTGCCAGTTTGTATTTACGTTACTAATAAACTGGCTTGAGGAAGGGTCGTTACCGGGGGCCAGCGATAGCCCCGCATTTGTTTCAGCGGCGTCCACTATCCTCTGGTAGCCAACACGGTCAGTTACTGATAGTTCTTTAGGATTGTTTTGAACTCCATAATAACCATCGTAATTAATTTTCAATGGTCCGTTTTTCCCTTTTTTTGTGGTGATGATAATTACCCCCGCTGCTCCACGGAAGCCGTAAATAGCACCGGCAGAAGCATCTTTTATCACCTGCATGCTCTCAATATCACCTGTCGGAAAATCAAAAGGCGTCATGGTAGGAACACCATCTATGATATACAATGGATTGTTGTTTGTAAGCGAGCTTACACCACGGATATGTATGGTAACCCCCTCTCCGGGCACGCCTGATCCGTTTACTTCAACACCAGCAACCTGGCCCTGTAATTCCCTGGCGACATCGTGCGTTGCTCTTTTATCAGCGTCCTTAACATCAACCACCGCTACTGAACCCGTAAGGTTCTCCTTTTTCTGCGATCCATAACCTACCACAACCACCTCGTTTAGTGAGTTGGATGCAGCTTTAAGCTGTATATTAATGGGGTTATTGCCATTAAGTAAAACCTCCTGCGGCTCGTAACCGATAAATGAAAAAACGACGGTAACATTATTAGCGCTGGCGTCCGGAACACTCAGTGTGTATTTACCGTTTACATCTGTTTGTGTACCTAAAGCAGTGCCCTTAATTTTAACGGTTACACCTGGCAGAGGGTGATCCGTCTCATCTGTTACCATGCCGGTAATATTAACCGACGAAATCACTCCTCCTTTTTCAGAAAGGATCACAAGGTTATTGGCGCTCAGTGAATAACTCAGATTCGTTTTATTGAGCAGGATGTTCATCACCTCGTCGAGGGATGCATTTTTAACATTTAAACTTGCCGGTAAATCGTTCTTTATCAGCACGTCGTCGTTATACAAAAAGTGATAATCAGACTTTTTTTCAATCTCTTTAAGTGCCTTTTTTAAGGGAATATTCTCGAAATTGACGTTTATTTTGATCTGACCATACCCCTTCGAAAAAGCCCCGTATGAGGAGACTATTATCAGGATAAGGATAAATTTTAGCATAAGTATAACTTTCAAAAATTGGTTCAACCGCAATTGGTTAATGCGGTTTGCATTTTTTTTCATAATTTAGCATTAAGGTTGTTTAACTATTTGGTTGTCTAAAGAGCTGGTAGTTAATAAATACCACTACAACGGGGGGATGCGTCAACATCTCTCCGTTTTTTGGTTTTGGTTGAGTTGGTTATTTAAGCATAGGCTGTTTCTTTACGTTCAATAATTAGTGGATTATAATTTGGTTATTATCAATTTTATAATGAAAATAGGCGGTGCTTTGCAATGCTTTCAAAGCCTTATCTATAGATTCATTCTGAAATCTTCCGGTAAATCGTAGTCTTTTTACTGCCTCATTCTTAAAAATGATATTTACGTCATACCGGCGCTGTAGTTTCACCGCGATACTTTCAAAATCTTCAGCATCAAATGCAAGTATATTATCGAGCCAAAGGGCCTCGGAGGGTAGCGTATCCTGCTTTGCCTGGTGTATCCTGCTTAATGCTATCAGCGGTATTTCTTCGGCAACCTGTCTTGAACTCACCCTTTCGGATACCTTATTAGGGGCATTTTCGTAGTTAATAATGGTCAGCTTTTCAGAAGCTTTTAAAATGATTTTCTTTTCAGGATTTTTCAGAACGGTCAATTCAATTCTTCCCCTTACCAGGGCAGCTTCCGAAGTTTTATCGTTATTGTAGGAGCGTACGTTGAATTCGGTGCCAAGTACCTTTATCCGGATAGTTGAAGTTGTAACAATAAAAGGGTGCTGTGGATCCTTTACGACGTCAAAAAACGCTTCCCCGGAAAGTGATACCTTTCTGAACTGGCTGCCATAATTAACATCATAAGCCAGCCTGCTCCCGGCGTTTAACCAAACCCTGGTGCCGTCAGGCAACTGGACTTTACTAAAACCACTTTTCGGAGCAATGATTTCATTAGGTTGCCTATTGTTTGTTCGCCCATCCCGGGTAAACCAAAAAAGCCCCAAAACTAAGCTCGCGGCAGCAATCCACGCAGATATTTTAACAAGCTTTATTATTCTTTGGCGTGGGCCTCTTTGCTCAAAGGCTGCTTCAATAATATCATTTTCTTCCTCTGCATTAATCTTTTCCTCAA
>Ga0206955_1150_pt1 | contig 18308 bp, 17 predicted proteins | sample Alteio_BWOrgHeat_34_FD_153247 | JGI IMG/M metagenome (GOLD analysis project Ga0206955, IMG submission 153247) | Enriched cells from forest soil in Barre Woods Harvard Forest LTER site, Petersham, Massachusetts, United States -... | ecosystem: Environmental > Terrestrial > Soil > Temperate forest >...
ACAGGTCCGGGCTTTCCTTGATGCTGAGCAGCGCTTCATTTTCCCAGGCGATCAAGACATCTCCTTCGTTACGCTGGGTAAAAGTAACGGTCGAACCGCGCGCGCCGGTATCGAGCACCTTCACGTTCCCGTAGAGCGCCTTGACAAACGCCGCGGGATCCTGCCCCGTGTTTTTTGCATAACCGTACGCCGCGAGAAAATTCCAGCGCGCGCCGCCCGAGGTCTTCGGGTTCGGCGTCACCACTTCAACTCCCGGCTTGATCAGGTCGCTCCAGTCCTTGATCGACTTCGGATTCCCCTTGCGCACCAGCAACACGATAGTCGAAGTATAGGGCGCGCTGTTGTCGGCAAATTTGGTCTGCCAATTCGGGTCTATGCTATGGGCCGCCTTGACGATCGTGTTGATGTCCGGCGGCAGACCGAGCGTCACGACATCGGCCTCGAGTCCGTCAACGACCGCCCGGGCCTGCTTGCCGGAACCGCCGTTGGACTCCTTGATCTCGACCTCGTCGCCCGTCTTCGTCTTCCAGTAATCGGCGAAGACTTTGTCATAGTCCTGATAAAGTTCCCGCGTGGGATCGTAAGAGACATTCAACAAATCGATGGTCTTTTGAGTTTTCTCAGTCTTTTCAGATGACTGAGAGCACGCGCCGAGACCCAAGCTCAAAATTAAAGCGGCGAGGAAGGAAACAGAGGTAGTTTTCATATTGTCGATAATGTCGCTAGACTTATTTATATTTAGTCTTCTGTCAATCATACTCTTGCATTATGCATTCCAAATCGAGTCCCAACTCATTGTTAAAGAGTGACTTTTCAATGCCAAACTATTTTAATTTCTTCATGTCCCTCTCGCCTCTCTTCCAGACTATTATTCTCCTGATCGCCTCCAACTCGTTCATGACCTTCGCGTGGTATGGCCACCTCAAATACTTCCATAACCGGTCGCTTTGGGCCGTCATCCTCATCGCGTGGGGCATCGCCTTTTTCGAGTATTGCTTTCAGGTTCCCGCCAACCGCATCGGTTTCAAGGTGCTCGACGGTTACCAGCTCAAGATCCTTCAGGAAATCATCACGCTGATTGTCTTTGTCATCTTCGCGAAGGTGGTTCTCGACGAAAACATCAAGTGGAACTACATGGTCAGCTTCGCGTTCCTCGCCGGGGCGGCTTGGTTTGCGTTTGCTTATAAATCGAGTTGAAGATGATGGCCTGCCTCCTGTAGCGGCGGTCTATGACCGCCGACCGCTTGAGCGATAATGTTTGGTTGATTCCTCGGCGGTCATAGACCGCCGCTACAGGAGGCACAGAGGCGACCTGCATGACCAATCAAAGCCTCGGATTGCTAACCGCCCCGCCTTGGGTATAGTCAACCTTCCCATCATGTCCTCTTCCTCCAACGCCTATCGCGGCACTTACACCGCACTCGTCACCCCTTTCCGCAACGACAAGGTGGACGAAGCCGCCTTCACCCGCCTGCTGGAGGAGCAAATCGCCGCAGGCATCGACGGGGTCATCCCGGTCGGCACGACGGGCGAATCGGCCACACTTTCCACGGAGGAACATCTTCGCGTCATTGAGCTGGCGGTCCAGGTCATCAAGGGACGCATCAAGGTCCTTGCCGGCACCGGTTCCAACAACACGACCGAGGCGATCTATTACACACAGGAGTCTGAAAAGCTGGGTGCGGACGGCGTGCTCATCGTCGCTCCCTATTACAACAAGCCCACGCAGGCCGGCGTCTTCGCCCACTACGCCAAGCTCGCGGAAAGCACCAAGTTGCCCATTGTCACCTATAGCATCCCGGGCCGATGCGGAATCGAGATTGCCATCGACACCATGGTGAATCTCGCCGCCAAGTTTCCCAACATCGTCGCGATCAAGGAATCCGGCGGCTCGATCGAACGTTTCAGCCAATTGCGCCAGGCGTTGCCGGATACGATCGCAATCCTGAGTGGCGACGATTCCATGACATTGCCCGCGATGGCCGTCGGCGCCACCGGCGTCATCAGCGTCGCTTCGAACCTGATTCCGAAGGAAGTCGGCGATCTCGTCCGCGCCTTCCTGGCCGGAAAAGCCGCCGAAGCGGAAAAGATGCACCGCAAGCTCTACCCCATTTTCCGCGATCTCTTCATCGAATCGAACCCGGTGCCCACCAAGGTCGCCATCGCCCGCAAAGGCTGGATGACCGAGGAAGTGCGCCTGCCGCTCGTCCCACTTCAACCGCAAAGCCGCGCGAAGCTCGAAGGCACGCTCAAGAGCCTGGGCCTGTAGGAAATTATGAGTACATCCAAGACGCGCATCGTCATCGTTGGATCCAAGGGCCGCATGGGCGAAGCGCTCCTGCGCCTCGCGGGGCAGAATCCCGGACTCGAACTCGTCGGCGGCATCGACAAGGGCGACAACGTGCTCGATGTCATTGATCACTGCGACACGCTCATCGAATTCGCCCATCACTCGCTCTCCGCCGATCTCGCCAAGACGGTCGCGGACCACGGCAAGGCGCTCGTCATCGGCACCACCGGCCACACCACCGAGGAACGCAAGGCGATCGAGGCGGAATCGAAGCGCATCCCAATCGTCTTCGCGCCCAACTATTCGATCGGCGTGAATCTGCTCTTTTACCTGACGCAAATCGCGGCGGAAACGCTCGGCGAAAACTACGACCAGGAAGTCGTCGAGATGCACCACCGGCTCAAGATCGATTCCCCCAGCGGAACCGCGCGGCGTCTCGGCGAAATCCTCGCCAAGGCGGACGGCGGCACCTACGAGGAGCTGACGCAACACGGTCGCCATGGCGATGTCGGCGCGCGCCCCAAGCGCCAGATCGGCATGCACGCCCTGCGCGGCGGCGATGTCGTCGGCGACCACACCATCCACTTCGCCAACACCGGCGAGCGGATCGAACTCACGCACCGCGCCTCCAGCCGCGACACCTTCGCCTCCGGCGCCCTCCGCGCCGCCCAATGGGTCCGCACCCAAAAGCCCGGCCTCTATTCGATGCAGGATGTGCTTGGTTTGAAGCGGTAACTTTTGCCTCCGTCATCCTGAGCTTGTCGAAGGATCAGCCTCCGAAAAATATTCGAAGATGAACCTTCCAGAACATATCGTCACGAGCTCCTCGGGCGAGTACTCCCGCAAAATATGGCTTCTGGAAACGCCCAAGGGCAGCACTGAAAAACTAGGCATTTTTCTCGATGGAGAATTTTATCTGAATCGAATGGAGGCTCCCTCACTCCTCCTTCAATTACAAGAAACCGATGCCATTCCTTCCATGCTTTGCGTTTTTGTTTCTCATATCGATGGAGACGCACGTCATCATGACCTGACCTGTAATCCAAGGTATTCGGGTTTTATTGCCTTGGATGTTGTCGGTTGGCTTCGCAAAAAATACGACGACCTCTCTCTGCATAATCATTTGATCGTCGGTCCGAGCCTGGGAGGTCTTGCCTCCACTTATTTGGCACTTTCTCATCCTCAGATATTTTCCCAATGTCTGAGTCAATCCGGTTCGTTTTGGTGGAAAAACGAATGGTTAAAAAACAATCTCGACGCCCTCCCTGAAAGTAAGGGCACCTTCTGGTTAAGCGTTGGTGACAAGGAAATTGAATCCGGCGTTTCCCATCCGCCTACCGGATTGCGCCAGGATGTGACCCAAGTTTCTGCTTGTGAACGAATGGCCTCCGCGCTGAGGGAAAAAGGACATTCCGTAAAGTATGCCCCCTACCAAGGAGGCCACGATGTTAACGCTTGGAAAAAAGAACTGCCCGAAGCACTGACTTCGCTTCTCGGTAAAATCAACTAGGCATTAGGAAAGTGTCGTCCCGTCAATGTATTGCGTGGCTACCCACCTGTTCGTATAGTTAGCCCACTGGAATTGTTATCGATGCGCCTCAAGAAAAAATCCTTTGATGCCGTGGCCGAATCGCGCAAATGGCGTGTGGCTACCGGGCTCAAATTATCCCGCATGAGTCGCGTAGAGCGTATTGCCTTCCTCAACCAGCGCCTCGAAACTCTCCGCACGTCACGCAAAAAAATCGCACGCCACGTCGCTTAACAGTTAGTGTATCTTCATGGATTTTGAAAGCCGCCGCGACAAAGCGCAGCCTCATCTCATCATCTTCTCCGGCGCCGGCCTCTCCGCCGAAAGCGGTCTCTCGACCTTTCGCGGACAGAGCGGTCTCTGGGAGAACGTCCCCCTCGATATCGTCTGCAATTTCGCGACATGGGAGCGAAACTTCGATGCCGTCCACGCGTTCTACGACGCTCGCCGCATCGCCGCCAGCGGGGCCAAGCCTAATGCGGCCCACCTCATCATCGCCGACTGGCAAAAGTGCTGGCCCGGGCGCGTCCAGGTCATCACCCAGAATGTCGATCCTCTCCTGGAACGGGCCGGTTGCGCATCCGTCGTCCATCTTCACGGTGATGCGCTTTCCATGCACTGCGTCGCGTGCGATCTCCAATGGAAAATCGAGGCAGCGGCCTACGACCAGTCCGGTTGCCCTACTTGCGGTAAAAACAAAACCGTCAAGCCAGCCGTCGTCTTTTTCGGCCAAGCCGCACCTGAGTACGATGTCCTCTACGCCACCGTCCGCAGCCTGCGCCCCATCGATACCGCCGTCGTGGTCGGAACCTCCGGCACTGTCCTGCCCGCCGACCAGTTATTCGGTGGCTCGCCCGCCTTCTCGATTCTCGTCAATTTGGAATCGGGCAGCGCCATGGACGAGACCGCCTTCAGCGCACGCCATTACGGCCCCGCGACCCAAATCCTCCCCACACTGACGGAGTTGATCGGAAAGCGAATGGAAAGCCCGGCCTCCGTTGCCTAGAAATTACTTTTCCACCCGCTTCAAAATAACCACGTCGTCCTTATTCCAGAACATCTGCCACTCGCCGCTTTTCATCAGCAGGTTGATGTTGTCGGTCCGGCGCTTGGTCACCTCCGGGGTGAGCCCGATATGTCTCCATCCGCACTGGTCGTTCTGCACGTCACACACGATATAATCGACCTGCCCGGCATGGACATCGGTGGTGCCGTATCTCTCCTCGACCATCGCCTTGAAGTCGAATTTCTCCTCGCTCAAGTCTCCCATGACCATGTTGTCGCGATTGGAAAGATACGCGCTGTACCGGTGCGGCGCGTAGACCCCCGCGTCGGTTGGAATTTGCTCAAAAGCCGCATGCAGGTCCCTGCTCAATTCCCTGCTCTGGTCCCTATCTCCAATCGCGTCGAACCTCACATAAAATTCCCCCATATGGCAAAGGATGAGGACATTGATCATAAGCGTAATGACCATCACCGTCGCTCCGAGCCGCGTGGCCATATCCCACCGGGACAGAAAGAAGAGGAGCCCCAGATACCCCGCAAAAAAAGCGAACTGAAAATAGTAAGCGTGAAAGAAGAGAAAATACTGATGGCTGTTCATCAGGAAATAGACCGGAAAGGGCGCCAACAGGATGAACGATCGCAGGTAAAAGAAAGCCAGCAGGAGAGGGAGCCCCACATAGGCCGCCACATAGGACCAACGGGAAGGATCGTGCAGCAAATCGAAGACCTTAAGAGGATCGTGCGCCATCGCGCCGGCCAATCCCAAAGCGGAATGGATGCCCCAATCCGAGTAATTGTAGGCAAAGAGATTGGTCTGGCCCGGCTGACGCATGAGGGGAAAAATCACGCCAAAGGTCAGGATCAGCCAGCCGAAGCCCCCGGCCAGCGCTAATTTTCCATACCGCTGGCGCCACGCGACCCCATCGTCCACCAACAACCACGCTGTCCCCAGGGCTATATAGACCAAGGTCGCCTGTTCACCGCAACTGAGCCCAAACGCGAAGCTTACCCAAAAGGCAACCACCCGGTTTTTCCGGTAAAAAAAATAGGACCAGAACACCGACGCTAATATCCACGTCTCCGGATGGACCGGCGCCATCGACATGTGAAGCAGCATCGGACTCGACAGTGCTGCCACCGCGACCAGGAACGCGCCCAACGGGCGCCGCAAGATATCGAGCGCCACGAGATAAATCGGAATCACCGTGCTGTAAACGCCAACGATTTGGAGAATGTAGAGCGTGTCGGCGGAAGGAAACATCGCGTAGATCGGCGCTACCAGCACCAGGACCAGCATGGTGTGCAGGCCGAGCAAGTTCGGACCGTCGTAAGCGGTGTCGCGAAACCAGTTTCCGTGCAGCGTGTTGACCACCGCGCTCTGGATCACCGCGGTGTCGCAGGCGACGCTCAAAAAATTGCGGTGGATGCTCAGCGCCAGGCTCGTCACGATGAACGCCGCCGGAATGGCCAGCATTACCAGCAGCGCGAAATAAAACCGCTCCTCGCTCAACCGGGTCAGATGCCGGTCCCACTTCTCGAGGAATTTCATGTTACAGGAGGAATCCAAGCGGGAAATGGGCTGGCTGGCAAGACACCCTGCCGCTCGCGCTCGGGTTTAAAAACAAATTGCTTAGGCTCCGCGCGTTTGTATTGTCTATCGATACAGTAAACAACCCTCTCTACTCCCTCTATATATGCCTATCTACAACAGCGTTCTTGAAACCATTGGCCGCACCCCGCTCATCAAATTGAACCGTGTCGCCGAGGGCATCGATGCCACCATCGCCCTCAAGGCTGAGTTCTTCAACCCGCTCGGCAGCGTGAAGGACCGTATCGGCCTCGCCATGATCGAGGCGGGCGAAAAAGCGGGAAAAATCACCAAGGACACCGTCATCGTCGAGCCGACCTCCGGCAACACCGGCATCGCGCTCGCCTTCGTCGCGGCAGCCAAGGGCTACAAGCTGATTTTGACCATGCCGGAAAGCATGTCGCTGGAGCGCCGCACGCTCCTCGCCCTGCTCGGCGCGAAACTCGTGCTCACCCCCGCCGCGGAAGGCATGAAAGGCGCGATCGCAAAGGCCAAGGCAATCCTCGAGGAGACGCCGAACGCCTTCATCCCTCAACAATTTGAGAACCCGGCCAATCCCGAAATTCATCGCAAGACGACCGCCGAGGAAATCTGGGCCGACACCGACGGCAAGATCGACATCCTCGTCTCTGCGGTCGGCACGGGCGGCACCATCACCGGAGTGGCCGAAGTGATCAAGGAGCGCAAGCCCAGCTTCAAGGCCATCGCGGTCGAGCCCAAGGATTCCCCCGTCATCACCCAGACTATGAAGGGCGAACCGCTCAAGCCCGGCCCGCACAAGATCCAAGGCACCGGCGCTGGCTTCGTCCCGGGCAACCTGCACCTGAAGATCGTCGATGAAGTCATCACCGTCACCAACGACGAAGCGCTCATCATGGCCCGCCGCCTCGCCAAGGAGGAAGGGCTTCTGGTCGGCATCTCGACCGGCGCGAATGTCCATGCCGCCATCGAAGTCGCCAAGCGTCCCGAGAACAAGGGCAAGCTGATCGTGACCATCGGATGCAGCACCGGCGAACGTTACCTTTCGACCGCCTTGGCCGAGGAAGCGCGCAAAGAAGTCGGCGCCTAATCGCCTGTTACTGTCGTGTCGCGACGTGTGTCCAGCGCGTCGCCGTACCAGACGGTGAAGACATGCGGGGATGGGAAAAACACCCATCTCCCGCTGGTCCAAGTCAGATTTGGCCGCGCGAACCGGCCTGTGGGAGCTTACATTGGCTTTACTTGCTTAATTAAAGCGCCTAAAATTCGCCTCAAGTAAACCAAGCATACTTTTTGCTGGCAAGGAGCTTGGTCCCGAATATGAGACGTCTTTCTTTCTCTCTTCACTCCAATACCGTAGTTTCTTGCCGGAGAGCCTCGTGAGCGATTCACCCACCAAATCCCAAGCCCTGCCCCGGCGCCCGATTTTCCTGCGCCAACCCGGACAGGAAGGCGCCGGCTCGCTTCCAGCCTCGCAGAAACTGGCTTCCAAGGCGGCAACCTCCTCGATCAAATCCGCGCCACCCGCACCGGCAGGCGATCCCCAAGCCGAGCTCACGAAGCTGAAGGCCAAAGTCGAGAACTACCGCAACAGCCTGCAACAATGGACCCAGGCGGAAGTCGAGTGGAACAGCCAGCGCCGACTCTTCGAATTGATGACGGAAAATGTGTCCGACCTCATCGTGCTGACCAACCGGGAAGGCAACCGGTTATGGAGCAATCCCACTTACGGTCGGGTCATGGGCTTTCAATCGGCAGAGTTGTCCGGAACCTACGTCCTCACCGAAGTCCATCCGGACGATCAGGCCCGCGCGGACGAAGCCCTGGTGCTGGCCGTCGAAAAAGGCGAATCCAAAAAAGTCGAGTATCGCGTCCAGCAAAAGGGCGGCACCTGGGTGACCCTTGCCACCGAGACTTTCCCCATCGTCGATGCCGCCGGAAAGGTCGAGTCGGTCCTCCTCATCTGCAGCGATATCACGGAAAGAAAAAGACTGGCGGACGAACTCGCGCTCTCCTCCAATGAGGCCACGGCCTCAAAAATGGTCGAGGCGATGGCCCACGATTTCGACCAGATTCTGACCAACGTCGTCGGCAACCTCACCATCGCCAAAAACCTGAACGGCCCCCACAACGCCATCGCGATCCGTCTCAACGAAATCGAACGCTCCCTCCAGCGCGCGCGTGATCTCATCGAGCAGATGTTTTCCATGTCTCCCGGTCAGGCCCAGCCGAAAGTCCGGATCACGCTCGAGGCGGCGCTGGAAGAGCCGGTCGCCTCCATCCTGCGCGGCACGATGGTACGGGCGGAATATCTTTTCCCGCGCAACCTTCCCCAATTGGAAATCGACGCGGAGGCCTTCTCGCACGCCATCCAGAATATCGTGACCAATTCCGTCCAGGCCATGGACAAGGGCGTGATCCGGTTTACGGCGGAGTCTCTTTCGCGCGAGCAACTCGCCAACCGCGGGGACCTTCCTCTCAAGTCCGACGAATATATCTGCCTCACCATCCAGGACCAAGGGCACGGCATCGCAGAAAAAGCGCTCCCGCGTATCTTTGAGCCCTACTTCACCACGCGCAAAGGGTCCCAGGGACTCGGCCTCAGCCGCTCCCTTTCTTCCATCCAGCGCATGGGCGGCACGATCCTGGTCGAATCCACGCCCGGCGTCGGCACCGTCGTTTCCGTCTACATCCCCACCGCCAAGGGCGAAGCGGTCGAGATCGATCCCGCCGCCGCCACGAACGTGCCGTTGCCCACCCGTACCGGGGCCGCCGCCATGCGCACGGGCTCCGTGGCGTTGCGGACCGGTTCCGTCTCCCTGCGCAACACCGTCTCCCTGCCCAAGGTCGGCGGACAAAAGAGGCGCATCCTCTTAATGGACGACGAGCAGATGATTCTCGACATCGTCAGCCGGATGCTCGGGCACCTCGGCTACGACGTCACCACCTGCACCGACGGCTCGCAGGCCATCGCCGCGTTTTCCAAGGCGAAGGCCCACTCGGAGACCTTCGATGTCGTCATGATGGACTTGGTCATCCCTAACGGCGTCGGAGGCGAGGATGCCGTCAAGACGATCAAGAAGATCGATCCCAACGCCAAGGTGATCGCCAGCAGCGGCCACCTCGATCATCCAGTCATGACCGACCATAACAAATTTGGCTTCAACGCCGTCCTCGAAAAACCCTACAAACTGGAAAGACTCCAGCAGGTCATCGAGACGGTCATCAACACTCCCGCATAAGGACTACCCATGAAACGCATTTTGTTGATGGACGACGAGCAGGTGGTTCTCGAATTCCTCAGCCGGATGTTGGAGCACATCGGCTACGACGTCTCCACCTGCAAGGAGGGTGGCCAAGCCACCGCCGCATTCACCGAAGCGAAAGCCGAGGGTAAACCCTTCGATATCGTCATGATGGATTTGGTCATTTGCAACGGCATGGGCGGCCAGGAAGCCGTCCTCGAAATCAAGAAGATCGATCCTCAGGCCAGGGTCATCGCCACCAGCGGCCACCTCGACCATCCCGTCATGCTCGACCACGCGCAATTCGGATTCAAGGCCGCGATCCCCAAGCCCTACAAAATGGACAAGCTCAAGGAAATCATCGAGAGCGTCCTCACCGCGCCCGCGTAAAAAAGTCCGTCATCCTGAGCTCACCAGTACGTAATCAGGAAAGTCCTCAAAGAAACGGTCCGTCATCCTGAGCTTGTCGAAGGACCAGACACGTGCCGGAAGAATGAAAAATACGACATCATTCAGAAAAATATCCAAGAGCATCTGCCTGTCGATTTCCCCATGAATACCCCAAGCCCCACCACCCTCACCGTCCTCTGTTTCGGCGACTCCATCACTGCCGGCTTCGAACTTCCACCGGATGCCGTCTGGCCCTCCCTCGTCGAACAGTCATCGCACGGGAAATTCAAGGCCATCAACGAAGGCCTGGGTGGCCGTCCCACCGATTCCCTCTCCGATTTCAAGACCGCCCTGCAAAAACACGGCAACACTTATGACCTCCTGGTCATCGCCCTCGGCGGCAACGATGCCCGCGACATCTCCGGCAATTGCGTCCCCAACGCGCTCAAAAATATCGGTGAAATGATTGCCCTGACCCGCGCCGCCCGCCCGATCCTCCCCATCCTCCTCGTCGGCCCGACCAACATCCGCAAGGACACGCTCGGCCCCACCAAACCCATCGCCAACGAACGCGACCAGAATTTGCGCGACTTAAACGCCGCCTACGAAATACTTGCCGCGGAAACGAGCTGCCACTTCGTTTCGCTCTACGGAGTTATCCCCGCTTCCAGTCTCACCGTCGACGGCGTCCATCCCGATGCCGAAGGCAATCACCCCATCGCCTCCAAAATGCTCGAGGCCCTGACAAAAATTATCCGATAAACACTCCGTCATCCTGAGCTTGTCGAAGGACCAGACATGTGCCGGAAGAACGGCAAATACGACAGAATCCTCAGAGGCATCTTTTTGCATCTGTCCAGTCGTTTGCCTGGATGGAGCGTGTCTGGTCCTTCGACAAGCTCAGGATGACGGAATTTCTGTTCGGTCATTCCCCGCGCATCGCATCCGGCTCAATCCCGCTCGCGCGGCACCACTCCGCATACGCCGCCGGCGCAATCTCCGAAGGCTTGATCTCGCTGCGCCCGCCCCAAAAAATATTCGTGTAACTGAACGGCATCCCGATCCGGTGCAAATGATCGTCAATCGCCGCCTTGTGTGCGCGCACCAAATCGCGATCCGTGCCATGCGCCACCGCCATGACGTTGACGTCCTTGAATTCCGGCCCGCCCTCGCGCCAATAGCAATGGGTCAGGATATGGTGCCGCCCGATCTCGCGCCCCGCTTCAATTTCGCGACCCACCGGCACCGCCCAATGAAAGAGCGCATTGAACCGAGTCACCCGCTCACCCGTCGCCGTCGGCTTCACATGCTCCAGGAAAGTCGAGAAACGCCCGATCACTTTCCTCTCATCAAGGCTCTCCGCCACCTCAAAGAAAACCGGCAACGGCAGATCAGCCTCCTTCGCCCGCGCTTCCCAAATATTTTCGCCCAGTTCCTCCGGCGCAAAATCGCGCTTGAGCGCCATCAACACGCGCCATTCAAGTTCACTCAACTTGACGCTGCGCACCACATGCATCTCTGCCGAGTCATCCGCCTTCGCGCCCGGCTCAATCAACTTGCGGCGCGTATGACCCACGCCCAGCGCAAAAATCCCCTTCGCCGGCATCAACCGGTAATGCTTCGCGCCGACCTTGTCGCGGAGATAGTCGGCATGTTTCCGCATCGAAAATCCGTGCGGCACCTTCAAAGTCGTCCAAAGTTTATATTGCGAACCCGCCGTCGCCGCGTCCGTCGAGCGCAGTACCACATGCCCCGAAAATGGATCGCGCTGGAACATGAAATCGAACGCTGCATCGAGCTTGTCCCCATCGACCTCCCACGCCACCAGTGCCCCCGGCGCCAGATCGGTCGCCATGAGAGTCTGCCGCACGCGCCGGATTGTCCCCGCCCGCAGCATCGCGCCGATGCGCTCAATCACCGTCTCCACCGGCAACCCACAGCCCTTGGCGATTTCCATCATGGGATTTCGCACAAACCCCGCAATACGATCCTCCGATACCGCCAGAATGCGGGCATTGATCTCGTCGGTATGGCTGATGGCGGCTGTTGTGGACATTTTTGTTACAGTAGCGAGCGAAGTGAAGTGAGGCAACGATTCTCAAACAAGGGATCTACCTTTGGACATTTTCTCTGTTGAAATCATCATTTTTTAACAGGAAAACATGAAAGCATGAAGACATGAAACTGAGGAGAAATCGAACTTAATCCTCCCCCTGTTTCCTGCCTTCTTCATGTATTTCCTGTTTTCATGTCTTCCTGTTAAAATGGTTTCAACAAAGGAATATTCCCTCAAATCGTTTAGTAGTTTTTCTCAATTGGGAAATGAAGCTCTTCTAAATGCTTAGATCGATAGTTTTCTTCGGTCATAATTTTGATCATCCTTTGCTTCACTTTTGATACGTGAAGGACTTGATCTGATTTGAATTGGATACGCCCCATGATCGACTTTTCGTCATTCCAGAAGAATATCCGCTGCCGTTGTTCCTTCCATCCAGCTTCATTCGTTTCAAATCCATGCCAGACGCGAAAATACCAAATGCATCCATCCTGAGCCCGAATGGGCTTATTAAGATTTTGACCTCTCCACCAAGCCATATCTTTTTCTAGATACTTTACTGTTTAAAAGCCACTTCTGGCTCAACCCCATTTCCTATGGTACAAGTAAGCATGGGTAAACACGCGCATTCGCACGCGATCGACGCCGCCGCTTGGCTGCGCGAGAATGGCCTGCGAGCCACCCATGGTCGCATCGCCATTGTTCAACTGCTCGACGCCAGCGCCGTCCCTCTCACCCTCGCCGACATTCACGAAAAAGTCCGTGCGTGCGGCTGCGACTTCGCCACCGTCTTCCGCTTCATCTCGATCCTCGAGGAAAAGGAACTCGTCCAGCGCGTTGCCTGGATCGACGGCTCGACCCGTCACGAAATCAAATCGAAGGACGGCCATCACCATCATCATTACCTCATCTGCCGCACCTGCCACAAAGTCGAACCCATCGACGAATGCGTCGTTGAGCGTTTCGAAAGCCAGATCGCCAAGGAACGCGGGTACGCCGCCTTGAGCCATTCCCTCCAACTTTCCGGCGTTTGCCCCGCCTGCCAAAAACCGGCAGCGAAGACTGGAAAGAAAATTTAACGAAGCTTCAGTGCAGTCTGTAGCGGCGCGTCTATGACCGCCGAACGCATGGGCAACGCGCTTTGGCACTTCCTCGGCGGTCATAGACGCGCCGCTACAGGCCGTCTTCTTTCTTTGTACCTTTTACGTCTCACGTGGCTAACCCCTCGACAACCCCGGCCTGACCGATATTGTTATTCCATGCGATGGGTCATGTTGTGTGTGGTGGGCGTCATTCTCATCGCGGGTGGACAGGCGGTGCGGGCCGCTCATCCCGCGGCCCACGATACGGATATCTCGCTTACCGGCCCCGCGTTCCTGGTGGCCGGACTCAAATTCACCATCCCCGCCAAGTGGCAACCCGTACCGGACAGCAATCCCGCTCGCGTAGGACAATGGCTCGTTCCTCCGCTGCACGGCCAGGGTGAGGCGGGCGAACTCGTGGTTTTTTTCTTCGGCCCCGGCAGCGGCGGTAGCGCCAAGGAGAACACCGATGCCTGGATCGGCACCATGTCCAACCCCGACGGTCATCCCGCGACGTCCCAGGTGACGTCTCACCAGATCGGCGGCTACAAAATTTCCCAGGTCGCCATTTTCGGGACCTACAACCAAGTCATTCCCCTTCCCGGTGTTCCGCCCCGCGCGCGGCCCAACTTTGGGTTGCTCGGCGCCGTGGTCGAAAATCCGCAGGGCACCACTTACTGCAATATCTTCTGGCGGTTCACCGGCCCCGAGCCACTGGTCACCGCCACCTTGCCTCTCTTCAACAAGATCATCGATAGCGTCAAGCCCCAGGACAAATAACGCTTTCCCGATATGCCGCCTGCAGGTCCCATGTCTCAACCCGAACCTCCGCAAATTTCCCTTTCACTCTTCAGCCACGGCCTCGACCTCGACGCCACGCTGACCAGCGGCCAGGCCTTTTCCTGGAAGCGAACCGCCGATGAAAAATGGCGCGGCTGGATCGACGGTCACCCCTGCCTCGTCTGGTCGCAAGGCGACGCCCTGCGCGCGGTCGGCCCCGAGCTCACCCGCGATGCTGTGTCCCGGTATTTCGGGCTCGATCTTCCCGTCCAGGAAATCTTCACCACCTTCCCCAGCGATCCGCATCTCGACGCCGCCCGCGCCTTTGCGCCCGGCCTGCGCATCCTCCGGCAGGAGCCGTGGGAAACGCTCTGTAATTTCATCTGCTCGTCCCTCAAGCAGATCGTGCAGATCGAACAGATCAACCACGAATTGCGGCGCGTCTTCGGCGACGAAATCGGCGAAGGCCTGCATCTCTTTCCCGACCCCTCGCGTCTCGCGCTGGCCACCGAAGCCAGGCTGCGCGCCTGCAAGCTCGGCTTCCGCGCGCGACATCTTTTCGTCGCCGCGCGACAGATCGCCTCCAGCGAAATCTCCCTCGACCGCATCGACACGCTCCCCACTCCGGAAGCCCGCGAGCACTTGATGCGCATCCAGGGCGTCGGAGAAAAAGTCGCCAACTGTATTTTGCTTTTCGCCTACGCCCGCGCCGATGTTTTTCCCATCGATGTCTGGGTCGAGCGCGTGCTGCGGCAGCTCTATTTTCACAACAGCCAGCGCATCAAGCACGAGCGGCTACGCGCCTTCGCCGATTCCCATTTCGGCCCTTATCGCGGCTACGCCCAGCAATTTCTTTTCCACTGGATCCGCAAGGACCCGAGGGCGCTGCCTCCGGAAAAACCCGTCGCGACCCGCGTCCGGAAAAAAACGCCGTCATCCTGAGCTTGTCGAAGGACCAGACACGTGCCGGAAGAACGGCAAATACGACAGAATCCAGAAAGATATCTTTTTGCATCTGTCCAGTCGTTTGGATGGATGAAGCGTGTCTGATCCTTCGACAAGCTCAGGATGACGGATTGCTTGGAGAGCAACTCTACCGCGTCAACACCGGCTCCGGCTCCAACCGCGCTGCCGGTTTCGAGACCGGTCGTGCCACCGTCTCCGCATAGATCGGCCCGAACCACGTATCGACCAGGCACAATCCAAAGACCGCCCCGAACGGAATCGTGTAGAAGAATGCAGTGGTGATCGAATTAACTCCAACGATAAACGCCGATGCGATCAGGTAATCCGGACATCCCTTGCAAAAGAGCCTCCAGTTCTCCGGATAATTCAGCGCGCAGTTGAGAACCGAAGCGCCATCCAACCATCGGCAACAAGCCACGCCGCAAAACGGAATGACAAAAAGCATGATCGGCGGAATGAACATCGTCAGCAAAGTCGCGGGCAGGCCCAACAGACAAACGAATAGCCCGTAGCATGCCCCCATCCAGATCGCCGCCGGGAACAGCAGCGTCGTCACCGCGAGGGTCAGCTTGACCGCCCCTTCCTTGGCAAATACGCCGAGCCGGTTCCACTTCCAATCGGGCAACTGGCGACCCGAGCCCGTCCGCGCCCGGCGCAGCACCTCGTAGGTAAAGCCGAGCGGAAACCAAAACGAGAGGACATTGAATCCGAGAATCCATGGAAAGACCGCCGTCACCCACCCGGGCGCCTGTCCCGAAAAATAGGACGGGGCCAGCGCCACCACAAATGGGTTAATGAGAAGAAAGCCTCCCAGCAAGACCTTCGCCAGCCAGAAGCGATCCGAAAGAACCTGACGAAAGCCGTCTTTCTGGTCGCTAAAGCGGGTCGCGGAATGTGGATTCATTGTTTATGTTGGCGAAGGAAATTCGCGTAACAGAGGGGATGGCGTCAAGGCAAAGATTCCATTGGGTTCCCCCTCTCATCCGATGGATTACTAAATATTCTTGCCATTTCCACTATTGCCATGCTTGCATTGCCTTCTCACAGATTAGTTTATGAGTTTTTTTACGCTTATATATGGACGAAATTTGGCTTCAACTCCGATTCTCGTTCTCTGGCTAAGTTTGATGGCTACGGGGCTGCTTCAAGCGCAAACCCAAACGAATACCCCCACTGTCAACCTTGGCCCCGCCAATCTCAGCATCACGAACGGCGTTCCAGTCCAACCTGCGGACACGCTGCATGCGCCCCCTGCCGCTACCGAACCCGCGACCAATCTCAACCTACCCTCCGTACCAGCGTGAACCATGTCGCCGCCGGAAGGAGTGGGACTCATCGGATTTTGCGCTGGTACGGAGGGGCGGATTTGCGGTGCAAACTGGCGGTGTCGGGGATTCCCATGCGGCGTTGCCTCAAATGGTTCCCAGCGACAGCCGAAGCGATCTCGATCATGAATTAGGTTTCATGGCCGGAGGCCATCGCTGGGGCCTTATGGGCAGTTCTGGCTTTTTCCTGGCCAGCAATACCGTCGCTTCGTCTGACGGCATTGCCGCGCTCTTTCTCGTTCAAACCGCGATGCTCGTCATCGCTGTGTCGGCCACCTTGGGTGCCTCACTTGAGAGGGCCCGTCTGCTCGCCATGGCCGTTTTCGCCTTCCTGATCGGCGCTCTCATCTATCCGCTGTTTGCCAACTGGGTCTGGGGCGGCGGCTGGCTGGCCCAACTTGGCCGCGAATACGGACTGGGCCATGGCTTTGTCGACTTGGCCGGCGCAGGCGTCGTGCATGAGACCGCCGGAACCCTCGCCCTCGTCATCGCCATCGTGTTGGGCACCCGCACCGGTCGCTTTGGCAAAGACAAAAAGGCCATGCCCGGCCACAACATGCCGTTCGTGGTGCTGGGCGCCATTCTCCTGCTTCTCTCTTGGACCACAACGAATGCCTTCTCGACAGATATGTTACTGCCGCAGATCAACTCCGGATGCCGTGCGGCAGTGAATACGTTGCTCGCCGCGGCCGGTGGCCTGTTGACCTCCTGCTTTCTGGCCGGTTGGCAAAAGCGCCGGCCTGAACCGGCGTTGCTTTGTCGCGGACTGCTGGGCGGTGCGGTCGCCAGCTGCGGCTGCAACTCTCTCCTCGAGCCGTGGGCGGCCTTCGCCATCGGCGGACTCGCGGGTCTGCTCGTTCAGGGCGCAATGACCTTTCTCGAAAAACGCCGACTCGACGATCCCGCCGGTGCAATCGCGACCCATGGCGTCTGTGGTGCTTGGGGCGTCATCGCCACCGGACTTTTCGCCAACGGCATCGCTGGCCAGGGATACAACGGCGTGCCGGACGCCGCTTGCGGCTTATTCTACGGCGGCGGCTGGCACCAACTCGCAGCTCAGGTGATCGGCGCGGTCACCGGCTTCGTCGTCGTCTTCATTCTCGGTTACGCCTGCCTCATCCTCGTCCAAAAAGTCCTCGGCATCCGCGTCCCCATTGCCGACGAAATCGAAGGCCTCGACTGGCCCCAGACCGGCGCCCTCGGTTATCAAGGCGATGTGGAGCCGGATTCTAAAAGTTGATCCTGCTTCTTCACTAAGTGGAAAGTTTCGCGCCACGACGCAACGACCACAACGGCTGATGCTCCGCGCCTTTTCGTTGCGAACGTTGCGTCGTGGCGCGAAACTTTCCACTAGTCACCCATGATTGACCTCTCCAGCGCTTTTCCTATGCTGGAGAGCACCCCTTCATGACCCCGGCCCCTAAAAATACCATCGCGATTTCGGTGGAAACATTCCGCGACCAGGCAACCGATCCCCTGCTCAAGCAGGCCCAGGAAACCCTGCAAAAATCGCAGCAGTACCTTCTCGGCGCGCAAAAGGCCGAGGGCTACTGGGTCGGCGAGCTCTTTGTCGATACGACGCTGGTCTCCGATGTGGTCGCGTACATGCACTGGTCGGGCGAGGTCGATTTCAACAAACAGTCCCGCTGCGTGAAGCATCTGCTCGACCGCCAGCAAACGGACGGCGGCTGGAACACCTACTACAAAGGCCCCAGCGAACTCAATGCCACGATCAAGGCCTACTTCGCCCTGAAGCTCACCGGCTTTTCCCCGGACGACCCGCGCATGTCTCGCGCCCATGCGACCATCGTGCGCCTCGGCGGTATTCCCAAGGCCAACACCTATACCAAGCTCGGTTTGGCCCTGTTCGGCCAATACCCCTGGAAACATCTCCCCATCATTCCGTCGGAGATCATCCTCCTGCCGAACTGGCTCTACTTTAATATCTACGAAATGTCGTCATGGAGCCGCGCCATGGTGGTGCCACTCTCCATCATCAATCATTTCAAGCCGGTGCGCCATCTGCCGCCGGAGAAGCAACTCCACGAACTCTTCCCCTACGGCACCGAGCACC
>Ga0206955_1135_pt2 | contig 18211 bp, 13 predicted proteins | sample Alteio_BWOrgHeat_34_FD_153247 | JGI IMG/M metagenome (GOLD analysis project Ga0206955, IMG submission 153247) | Enriched cells from forest soil in Barre Woods Harvard Forest LTER site, Petersham, Massachusetts, United States -... | ecosystem: Environmental > Terrestrial > Soil > Temperate forest >...
ATTGCAAACACAGAGAGGATCAGGAAGAAAAGGATCAGGCTGACATTGCGTTTCACCTGCCTGTCTTTTATTTTCGCGTAAACAAAAAACAACAATATAATTGAAAGCAATAGGGCACCACTGAAAAATGGACCGAATCCGGCCATTTTAACGCCCAATTTGGGCGCATTGCTGAGATCAATCTTATTAAAAGTGAAGGGAATTTTCAGATCGATTTTCGGATTGGGATCCTCATATATCTTAAGCTCATCTGTATGCGTAAAAGTTGAAATGAAGAATTTGTAAAACCTGTTCTTGTTTTTAAAGCTTTCGGGATACACTTGCGTAATGATATCCAGTTTGGAATTACCCATGACCGGATAGAATGGATTTCCGAAATTGTTGGTGTTCCGGATATAAGGATGGTATCCAACGAAGAAGATTCCAATTAATGCAGCCACCAACCCGCCCAGCAGCAGTTTTTTGAAAAATTCCATTCGCCGGTTGATCAGCAGTAATGCAAGTCCGCCTGCGATGAATATTCCGGCAAATATGATCCCCGTAAATTTGAGATTCACCAGTATCAGGACGCAAGATGCAAGGAGAAAGACCTGTTCAAATGCCGGCGCCAGCCAAATGAAATAAAACAGTATGATCATGCACAATAACAACAACGCCACCTGCCCATCGACATAGTAACTGAGCAATTCGCCAACAACTACTGGACTGGCAACAAATAAAAAACTTACAAAAAGTTTTCTCCGGTTTGAAAATAGATTCAGCCTATGCAACAGCGAAAGGCCCATGAAGAACGCCGCAGCCAATAACATTAAATTCGTTCCCTTTCCTGATTCGATATGGTGCGTAATCGCATATATTGTTGCCTGCGGTATTTCCGCTCCTTTCGGATAGTGATTGACATAGATTGCCTGGCTTTGGTTGATCGTATCGGGCAGAAAACTGGCGAATGGATTCCATCCCATTCCCAATTGATATACTGATTCAATGTGGTAGGATTGTCCATCGAAAGAAACATCGTAAAAATATCCACCGATGACAATCGATACGAAGATGATGGCCAATACTGCGAGGGATGTCTTCCAAAAAACCGGCGAAAAATTTTGTCCTGTCCTCTTGATCGACAACCTGTAATTGGCAATCAATGACAGAATCCCCGCCAAAGGAAATTGCCATGATGAAATTGACCAACCGAAAACAAATCCCGCAGCGCAAATCAACAGCACAAAGGCCAGCGTGTTGATCAGCGCGAAGCTGATCAGAAAAAAGGAGAAAGAATAATTGCGCTGATCTTGCATTCGGAAAAATTCTATTCTTAACAATATTAAAAACTGGTCTGCATTTTAAGTTTTCTTTTCAGGGCGTCATTCCATCTTAACAGGTTAGGTTTAGGCAGAATGGGCAGCGTATCGGGACTGTAATATCTCGTCGTGGAATGGATCAGATATCCGGATATTCTATTCTGCAAATCTTCTTCTCTTACCGGAATATCATTTTCATAAAACCTGATCCGGTTACTATTGAAATGCTCGTAGTCGAGTGTAACGGGATCTTTAGTGGCCTTGAGTTGGGCAAGTTGATAATCGATTTGCGCTGATTTTAATAACCCATAAGGTATGGAAAGAAAGGCCCACCCTATGTTCAGCGCCAGACTTATATAAATAGCATTTCTCAGCCAGGACATCCATCGTTTCGTCACCCACTCCGCTGCAACCGCGATGATCAATGGAAGGAACCAAAGCTGCGGAACATATTTTAAACACCAGGCCGTATCAACGATGATTACGGATAGTGCCAGGAACGCGAGCAGGATGCCAATGCGTAGCAATGAAGATTTGTGGCCCGCTAAAAAAATGATTGCACCGAGTGCGATCATCGATAAAACTATTGCACCGCTGAAAAAGGGACCAAAGCCGGCCATTCTTATTTGCGGGTTGGCGGCGTTCACGATGTCAACCTTATTGAGCGTAAATGGAATCTTCGGCCGCGGTTCGACATCGCCACTATAGTCGTTGGTATGCGTGAACAACGAAACCATCAATTTGCCGAGCCTGTTCCGGTGTTTGAAGCTGCCGGGTGAAAGCAGGTCAAATGTTTCCTTGCCCAATTTTGTATTTAATGGATAAAATGTATAATGTTCCTTCACGGTGTTTGTTACATAAGGATTAAATCCAACAAACAAACCGGCAAGCAGAAAGCCTACAAGGCAGGCAACTGCGATTCTTTTAAACTCCAGTCGCCTGCGTTGCAGGGCCACGAGTAAAATAAACGCCGCCACGAAAATGATACTGAAGGGAAGTCCAGTAAATTTTAAATTGATCGTGATGACAATCGACGAAACCAAAAGCAAAAGATAATAGCGATTGAGATCATAGTAGAGAAATGCGAACGCAGCAAGCAGGCAAACCAGTATCGACGCCATCTGACCGTCGAGGCAAAAACTTGATAGTTGTCCGATCACGACCGGATGAAATGCAAATAGAAATGCGATGCTCACTGCCTTCCAGGTCTTGAACCATTTTATTTTAAGTAAAAATGCAAGCGCAAGAAAAAAAGAAGCGATGAATAAAATAAAATTGATGCTCTTTCCGTATTCAATGCGGCCGGTGAGACAATAGATCGCTGCTTCCGGAATTTCCGCGCCGCGCGGATAATGATTGAGCCAGATAGCAGCGGTTACCTGGTCGGGCAGTTCGGCGCGAAAGGGATTCCATCCCTGTTTCAACTGGTAAATCATTTCCTGGTGATACCATTGTCCGTCAAAAGAAAGATCATAAAACAGTCCGGCGATAAGTATGGAGGTGATCACGATCGCCAGCACGAAAATGCCATTTTTTATAAATGCTTTCCGGTCTTCAGGGAGCAGCCATCTCGCCGCAAAAAAATTCACGGCGAGCGCACAAACCAGGGCAAGTGGAAAATGCCAGAAACTAAGAGGAAGATTGAAAATGAAACCGATGGTCGACAATAAGAGCGTAAAACAGATCGCATTCACCAGGCCCAATCCGATTAAAAAAAGAGCGCCGGATCTTTCTCCAGTGTCCTGCATGTAAAGCAATTGAGGTTATAAATGAAAGTCTTCTCCAATTCACCGGTCTTCGTGCGTTTTTCAAAATACAGGATAATTAGTGAAATAAAAAGTTTTGCATGAATTTGGAATATTAGCCGCCAAGGTTTTTTTTCATCAGCCAATCCGTTTGTTCATCGTCGCCGAGCATGAAAATGTGGGATCCAAATTTCACAAAACCCCATTTTTGGTAAAATTCAATGGCTCTCCTGTTGTGCTCCCATACACCCAGCCATATTATTTGCGCGTGGGCCGATCTCGCAATGTCCATGCAGCTGTCCAATAATGCGGCGCCCAGGCCCTTGCCAAGCGCTTCCTGCAAGACATAAATTCGTGCAATTTCGATATGCCGGTGCGCTGTCAGTCCGGCGGGTTCTTCGGTTTGCCTCAACCTTGCATAACCCATTGGTTTTCCAGCGAGATGGCCAATGATAAATATCCCTTCGCCATTTTCCACTTCGGCAATCAGCCGCGCCTCAGCAAAATCATTGTCCATGAATTTTTGCATGTTTTCCGGAGTGTTATGTGAAGCAAAAGATTGGGTGAAGCTGAGGCGGCTCAGCGCTGCAATCAATGCGGCGTCTTTTTGGGACGCCTTTCTGATCTCTATGGCTTGTCGGGGCATTGCACCTTAAATTTCTTCAAAAAAAAATAAATTCCAGTCGGCTGGAAGACAATCTCAGTCGGCAGAAGCCGCCATTCAAACCGCCAAAGCCGCCAATCCCGTAAATCGTTCAAAAATAATTTTTTAATTCGCTTTTCCCGAGTATCTTTGTCCATCACATTTGTAGACTATAAATGACTATGTTTTTCGAAAGCTCCATAAAGTGTATTTTCTCCTGCTCCTGTAACAACAAATGTTGTTGTTAATACTTCAGTCTACACGTTCTGCTTGCACAATTGCTGTTCAAATTGCCTTAAAGAATGGATCACACACAAGAAATACACAGACCAGAAATACTTATACCTCAATTAATCGACCAGTTAGGTGGACTATCTACCCGGGCTGCGCTTTCCATACTGGCAGGCAAATTTCCGTGCAAAGTAATTTTTTCGACCAGCTTTGGCATTGAAGACCAGGTAATCACCCACGATATTCTCGACAATGGAATTCCCATTTCGATCTTCACGCTCGATACCGGCAGGCTCTTTCCTGAAACTTATTCCGTTTGGACAAGCACAAACGACAAATATAATGCGAAGATCAGGGCCTTCTATCCCGATCGCGGGCTGCTCGAGACTTACCTGACAGAAAAAGGGCCCAACGCGTTTTATGAATCGGTGGAGAACAGAAAATCATGCTGCTATATTCGAAAGGTTGAGCCTTTAAAGAGAGCATTAGCAGGGCAGGAAGTTTGGGTAACAGGTTTGCGCGCCGAACATTCCCCGGAAAGAAAGGATATGCAGCTGCTGGAATGGGATGAAACAAACCGCGTGATCAAATTCAACCCCTTACTGTATTGGACCACCGAAGAAGTGAGAAATTATATCGATCAGCATAATATTCCCTACAACATTTTGCACGACCGCGGATTTGTCAGCATTGGCTGCGCTCCCTGCACCCGGGCAATCAGGCCTGGAGAGGATTTCAGGGCGGGCAGATGGTGGTGGGAAGAAAGCAGCAAGAAAGAATGCGGCCTGCATGTGAGTCATTGAGATGAATGAAGTATGCACCCGCAATAAACAAAGTAACATGAAGAATTATCAATTGGATTACCTGGATCAGCTGGAATCGGAAGCCATTCATATCATGCGCGAAGTGGCCGGACAATTCGAAAGGCCCGCTTTGCTTTTTAGCGGAGGCAAGGACTCCATCACGCTGGTGCACCTGGCGTTGAAAGCTTTCAGGCCCGGAAAATTTCCCTTTCCCCTTGTTCATATCGACACTGGTCACAATTTCCCTGAAGCATTGCAATACCGTGATGAAATGGTCGAGCGCATTGGAGAAAAATTGATCGTAAGGCAGGTGGCGGACACGATCAAAGCAAAGAATTTAACCGAGCCCAAGGGAAAATTCGCCAGCCGCAATGTCTTGCAAACCTATACCCTGCTCGATACCATTGAAGAATTTGGTTTCGATGCATGCATCGGCGGTGCGAGGAGAGATGAGGAAAAAGCGCGCGCGAAAGAAAGGATATTTTCTGTAAGAGATGAATTTGGCCAGTGGGATCCAAAAAGACAAAGACCCGAAATCTGGAATATTTATAATGGTAAGATCCAGAAAGGAGAAAATGTAAGAGTTTTCCCGATCAGTAACTGGACAGAACTCGATGTATGGAATTATATCCGTCGCGAGAACATCGCACTTCCTTCGATTTACTTTTCTCACGAGCGCGATGTAATCGCTCACGACAATCAGCTGGTTGCCGTTTCATCTCATATCAGGATTGATGACAGCGATACGATACTGAAAAAGAAGGTCCGCTATCGCACCGTCGGTGACATGACCTGCACAGCAGCAGTGGAATCAGAAGCATCGACCATCCATGATATCATCAGGGAAATAACAGCTACCAAAACGAGTGAACGCGGAGAAACAAGGATCGATGACAAGATCTCGGAGGCAGCAATGGAAGACAGAAAGAAAAATGGATATTTCTAAAACAAAAAGCATTCAACTAAAATACCGAGCGACCATGGATTTACTTCGTTTTATAACTGCAGGAAGCGTGGATGACGGGAAAAGCACTCTGATCGGACGATTGCTATTCGACAGCAAGAGCATTCTTATCGACCAGATGGAGGCCTTGGAAAAGCAGAGTAGAAATAAAGAAGATGGGGAGATCGATCTTGCATTACTCACCGACGGTCTTCGTGCCGAGAGAGAACAGGGCATCACGATCGATGTAGCTTATAAATATTTCGCGACGCCGAAAAGAAAATTCATCATCGCAGACGCACCGGGTCATATCCAATACACCCGCAACATGGTCACCGGCGCATCAAATGCCAATCTGATCATCATCCTGGTAGATGCAAGAAATGGCATCGTTGAACAGACGCGGCGCCATTCCGCCATTGCTTCTTTGTTGAACATTCCACACGTAGTGGTCGCGGTGAACAAGATGGACCTGGTCGACTATTCACAGGACGTATTTAATAATATCGTCATCGATTATGCGGAGATTGCCAAAAAACTCGAGCTCAACGAAATCACTTATATACCGATCAGTGCACTGAAAGGCGACAATATCGTGGACAAGTCCACCAGCCTGACCTGGTACGAGGGTGGAACATTGCTCGAGCTGCTGGAATCGATCGAAATTCAGAAAGATACCAACCTCACGCATGCGCGCCTTCCTGTACAATACGTCATCCGTCCGCAGACAGAAGACTTGCACGATTACCGCGGCTATGCCGGAAAAATAATCAGCGGCATTTACAGCAAAGGCGACGAAGTAACGATACTTCCCTCCGGATTGAAAAGCAGGATCAAAGACATAGAAATCGGTGGTAAGCCGATCGACGAAGCCTTCGCCACACAAAGCGTGGTGATTCATTTGGAAGACGATATCGATATCAGTCGCGGAGATGTGATCGTCAAGAACGGCCAACAACCGAAAGTGAGCCAGGAGCTTGAAGTGCTGCTCTGCTGGATGGACAGCAAGCCACTGGTTCCGGGGAACAAATATTTATTGCAAATTAATAGCAGCAGGGTAAGAAGCGTGGTTCGTGGGATCGAATACAAATTGGACGTGAACGCCCTGAAGAAAAATTATGAATTGCAGGAAGCAGGCTTGAATGATATCGTGAAAGCCACCATTAAAACCGCCTCGCCGGTTGCTTTTGATACCTACAGGGAATTGAGGGCAAATGGAGGAGCAATCCTGATCGACGAAACCAGCAATGTTACCGTCGGTGCCTGCATGATCCAGTAAAAATGAAATTATTTGCTCAGTATAGGTTCAATAGTTTAATCCATGCAAAAGAAAGAAAATAAAGGAAGGGTAATTCTCGCCGGCGCGGGTCCCGGGGATCCCGAATTACTCACGCTGAAGGCCATGCGCTATCTCAGAAGCGCCGATGTCGTTATAACGGATCGCCTGGTCAGCGAAACCATCCTTGAAGAATACGTCAACAGCAATGCGCTGATCCTGCACGCCGGCAAGGAACGCCATAAAGGAAACTCCACGCCACAATTTATCATCAACGAGCTGCTGGTGGAATATGCACTGCAAGGTAAATTGGTTGTCAGACTGAAAGGCGGCGATGTGTCGGTATTTTCAAATCTGCTCGATGAATTAATCGCGCTGACAAAACATGGGATCGACTATGAAATCATTCCGGGCATTACCGCTGCATCCGGAGCGGCTGCCTATTCGGGAATTCCGCTCACAGCCAGAGGACACGCCAATGCAGTAAGGCTGCTGACTTTTTACAAGGCGGACCTGATGGAAGAAGGCTATTGGAAAGATCTTGCCTCTACAGATGATACCCTGGTATTTTATATGTCTTCCGATCTCGCAGATGTTCTTGTGGAAAATTTACTTGACCACCATATTCCTGCAGACCGCTACATCTCTGTCATTGAACAGGCGACGACGCCCTGCCAGCGCGTGCATACGTTTAATATTTACGAATACGCTGCAACCAGCAAAAAACAGGAATGGGTTTCTCCTACGCTGATCATTGTGGGCAAAGTGGCCGCCCTGCAACAGCAATTTGAATGGATCCCGAATAATAACAAAAACGAAAAATATTTTAACCCGATAGAAAAAGATTTAAAAGAAGAAGCCAGGGCATGATCAAATATGCGCATGGAAAATATTTTAAAAAAAAAGTTCAACTGAATTTATATGCTTACTTCTCCGAAATTTAAAATCATCCAGGATCTGATCGCGAATTCGAGTCGCGAGGAATTGATCTGGTTGAACGGCTATCTCGCCGGCATCGTCGCGAATGCCACTGCGGCCGGGGAGGAAATTGGCGAGACTATAGTTTCCAAGCCCGTGACGAACAAGATCACAATCGCCTATGGCACCGAGACCGGTAATTCGAAGAAGCTGGCAACCGATTTTGCGGCAAAGGCGAAGAAAAATGGGATCAATGCCAAAATCATCAGCCTGGATCAATATCGCCTGACCGACCTTCCAAAAGAAGAATTCTTTTTTACAGTGATCAGCACCCAGGGCGATGGAGAACCACCCCTGGCAGCAAAAAAATTCTATGATCATATTCACCAGAACGGTTTCAAACTCGAAAAATTAAAATTTGGCGTCCTTGCGTTGGGCGATACCGCGTATCCTCTTTTTTGCAAGGCTGGCGAAGATGTCGACCAGCAGCTTCAAAAACTGGGAGGGCAGCGGATCCTTCCGTTGCAGCGTTGCGATACAGATTATGAGTCCGAGGCCAGACAATGGTTCAGCGAAGTGTTGCAAAAATTGAGCAGTGAACCGGGAGCTTCTTCCGCAGCACATCCGGTCACAGTTAAAAAGTCAACGGGCAAAAAAGTTTATCACGGCACCGTGCTTGCGAATATTAATCTCAATGACCGCGGATCCAACAAACAAACACATCATATCGAGATTGCCGCCGAAGAACTCGACTACCAACCCGGAGATTCGATAGGTATTGTTCCTGAAAATGCTGTTGCCTCCGTGGAATCGATAATTGCGCTGACAGGAATTGACGCAGGTAAATCACTATTGCATCGCAACGAGGAACATACAATATATGACCTGCTCAGAAAGAAATTGAATATTACTTATCTGCCGGAACGCGTCGTGAAGAAATATGCGACCCTCACCAACCAGGAAATCCCGGAAACCCGGATCGGTTTGCCGGATTTGCTGAAAATTTACCCGGTGAGAGACGCCGGCCAGTTCGAAGAGGTTATTGAAATGCTGGAACCCACGATGCCCCGCCTCTACTCGATTTCATCCTCGCCTGAAACACATAACGGTGAAGTACATATTACGGTGGCCCGTGACACCTTTTCTATCAATGAAGAAATAAAATTCGGGCTCTGTTCAGACGGGCTATGTCACCTGCCCGCGGATCGCAACATTGAATTTTATGTACATAAGAATTCTCAGTTCCGTTTGCCAGCGCCAGACAAGGATATTATTATGATTGGTCCCGGCACTGGAATTGCGCCATTTCGTTCATTCCTTGCCGAGAGAGATGCCACCGGCGCTACCGGCAAAAACTGGCTGTTCTTTGGCGAACAACATTTCGGATCGGATTTTCTTTACCAGACTGAATTTCAAAATTGGTTGCAGACCGGCGTGCTGACCAAAATGAATGTCGCATTTTCCAGGGACCAGGAACATAAGATCTATGTGCAACATAAAATGAAGGAAAATGGAGCGGCAATTTACCAATGGCTGCAGTCCGGTGCCCATGTCTATATCTGCGGAGCGAAAGAGCCAATGAGCGTGGATGTCGAAAATGCCATTTTGCAGATTATCGCGCAATGGGGCAACAAAAAGGATGCAGAGGCGCAGGCCTATCTCGACAAACTCAGGGAAGAAGGCCGATACATGAAAGATGTTTATTAAGGATTCTAATTTTGAAAACCAACTGCTGACCAGCACGAAATCATGAGCGAAAATAATTTATCACCCGTCGAAAGAATCAAGAAAGCAAGCGATGGGCTACGCGGAACAATTAAGGAAGGACTGAAAGATGAAATCACCGGCGCAATCAGCGAAGATGACCAGGCCCTGCTGAAATTTCATGGCATGTACCAGCAGGATGACAGGGATCGCCGCGAAGAGCGTGCGGAAAAAAAATTGGAGCGTCTTTATTCTTTCATGATTCGTCTCCGACTGCCAGGCGGTTTTCTTTTGCCTGAACAATGGATCGCAACCCACCATATCGCAGGGGAAAATTCGACCGGAGTGATCAAGATCACGACCAGGCAAACGCTGCAGCTCCATGGACTGGTCAAATCAAAAATAAAGCCCACCATACAGGCATTCAGCAAAGCCCACCTCGATTCGATCGCTACCTGTGGTGACATCAATCGCAATGTGATCTGTGCTGCGCATCCGATGCAATCTCCGATTCACAAGGAAGTGCATCAATATGCCGCCAGGATCAGCGAATACATGATGCCGAAGACTCGTGCTTATTACGAGATCTGGCTGGATGAAGAAAAGCTGGCCGATAAAAAAGACGAGGAGGATCCGCTTTATCAGGACAGATACCTGCCCAGAAAATTTAAGGTCGCCATTGCGATTCCGCCCAATAATGACATTGATGTTTTTGGAAATGATGTCGGGCTGATCGCGATTATTGAAAATGACCAGCTGAAAGGATTCAACATCGCGGTGGGCGGAGGATTGTCAACTACTCATGGCAATCCTGCAACCTATGCCCGCCTCGCATCCGTGATTGGTTTCATACCTGCGGGCGAGCTTACCTTAAAGGCGGTATATGCCATTGCAACCATTCAGCGCGATTTTGGCAACCGCTCGGATCGAAAGCTTGCCAGGCTTAAATATACCGTGGATCGTCACGGACTCGGATGGTTCAAAGAAGAGGTGGAGAGAAGAATAGGAATGGCGATTGAAAAAGAACGTCCTTATAAGTTTACCGAAAGAAAAGATTACTACGGTTGGCAAAAAAATGCTGACAAGCTCTGGTACTACACGCCATTCGTTGAAAACGGAAGGATCCTCGATGACGAAAATGTCAAATTAAAATCTGCGCTACTTGAAGTAGCAAAAACCGGCAAGGCCAACTTCCGCTTCACCGGAAACCAGAACCTGATCCTGGCAGATATTACAGAAACCGACAAAGCGGAGATCAACCGTATCCTCGAAGAATACAGGATCATTGAACATACAGATAAGTCTTCGGCCATCCGTAAGAATTCAATCGCCTGTGTTGCACTGAATACCTGTCCTCTTGCCCTCGCTGAAGCGCAGCGTTATTTGCCCTCGCTGATAACTAAGATCGAGCCCCTGCTGGAAAAGTACGGACTCGGCGGAGAAGATATCATCATCAGAATGACCGGTTGTCCAAACGGATGCGCACGACCATATATAGCCGAAATAGGATTTGTTGGAACCGCTCTGGGACATTATAACCTTCACCTTGGCGGCGATCATGAAGGCACCAGGCTGAACAGGATCTATAAAGAGAACCTCGACGAAGCCTCGATACTGGCCTCCCTGGACGAAGTATTCTCAATTTTCAGGAACGAAAGGCTTTCGGACGAAAAATTCGGCGATTTCACCCTGCGGAGATTCTTCCCGGCGGCCAACTGACCATTCGTTTAGCCATTACCGCCAGTCGTCGTCCCAAAACAGCCATGCGAAAATTTAAAAAAATATTCCTGCCAAAAGTCTACTAATTTAGTAGGAAATACATATTTTTGCTTCATGACAACTGACAATACGAATTATATCACTCCCGGTTCATTTACCATCATCGCGGCTGGCCCATCGCCGTTCCCTGGTAAGCCATCACTTATTGCCCGTCATAACCTGACGGTTTCCGGTGATGCCTGTTGTCCCTGCGGGACTATTTCACTTTGCTAATTTAATTCCAACCATAAAATTTTTTAATCTCTTATTCTACCAAATTAATAGACTGACATGTTTCCCAAGTTTTACATATTTATTTTTACTTTATTCATAACCCTGACAGGCCTGGCACAGGAGAACAGCGTAATAGAAATTTCAGGAAAAGTAACAGACCAGGACAAGAAAGAACCATTATCGGAAGTAAGCGTGCAGGTAAAAGGTACTGTTTCAGGTACGATCACCAATAAAGACGGCTTTTTCACATTGCGAACAAAATCAAAACTTCCGTTTACACTTGTATTTACGTCAATTGGATTCAGTGCGCGCGAACTCGAAGTAAAATCACTTGGATCTTCACTGGAAGTGCAGATGGCGACGCAGACCGTGTTGGGAAATGCCGTTGTTGTAACGGCATCGAGAGTGCCGGAGAGTATCCTCAGATCACCCGTTGCCATCGACAAACTGGATATCCGTGCGATCCGCGAAACGCCTGCTCCAAGCTTTTATGATGCGTTGGAAAATGTAAAAGGCGTGCAAATGACCACTTCCAGCCTGACTTTCAAAGTGCCAAACACCAGGGGATTCAATATTCCAAATAATTTCCGTTTCATGCAATTGGTGGACGGCGTGGACATGCAGGCGGCTACACTCGGCGTGCCGCTGGGCAATGCGATCGGGCCCACGGAGCTCGACATCCAGAGTGTAGAAATCACGCCAGGCGCGGCTTCTGCACTTTACGGCATGAATGCGATCAATGGAATGGCCAACCTGATCACCAAGGACCCGTTTACGAGCCAGGGCCTGAGCCTTTATCAAAAAACGGGCATTAACCATGTCGATGGCATCGACCACGATCCGGCCATACTCACGGAAACGGCTATACGTTTTGCCAAGGCTTTCAATAACAAATTCGCATTCAAAGTGAATTTTGGATACATGCAGGGGACGGACTGGATCTCGAACACGAGGCTGGATCAGAACCCCAATAATCTTAAAAGTGCAAACCCGGGATTTCCGGCCTTGAATGGAGCGAACAACGCCGCTTTCGACGGATGGAACAAGTATGGAGATGATGCGCTCGCAGGAAGCAACCTGGTGTCACTAAGCGGTTTGACGATTGACGGAAAACCTAATCAAACCCTCCGCGTTGCGAGGACTGGATATTGGGAGAAAGACCTGGTGAGTCCTTCGGTGAGCAACCTCAAATTTGACGCTGCCCTTCATTACCGCCTGAGTGAAAAACTGGAAGTATCCTATTCCTACCGTTATGGCAAGATGGACGGTGTGTTTCAAAGAGGAAACAAGATCAGGCTCAATAATGTAGTCGTGCAAAATCACCATCTGCAATTTAAAGGCAGCAACTTTATCATTCACGGTTATGTTTCATTGGAAAATACCGGCGATTCTTATAATTTGAAACCTCTTGCAGACAATATGGATCTGTATAGCGGAGGAGCCACAGACACCAAGACGCCAACCAGCTGGGGCACCAAATACAAGAATGCATTGAACGCATATGCAAACGCGAATGGTGGCGCACTTACTTCAGCCAACCTCGCCGCTGCAAATGCGTTTGCAAGACAACAGGCAGACGCGGGACGGGTAGAACCAGGCACGGCGGCATTTGATCAGCTGAAAAATACCATTATAAAGATTAATAACTGGGATATAAAGTCCAGTTCAATTCCGGATGCGCCGGCAACCGGAGGTGCAGCCCTGGTACAGAAAAGCCATTTGTATCATCTCGAAGGACAATGGGACCTTTCCAAACAGGTTAAAATATTTGATCTGCTTATTGGCGGAGACGGCAGAATTTATGAGATCATCCCCGACGGAAATAATTTTGTCGACTTCAGCCGGCCGCTCGATGAGCGCAACAAACCCGTGGAAGTAAATGGCAAGGTTCCGGACTCCAGCAATTTTGGAAAGAACATTTATTACAAAAAATTTGGCGGATTCGTGCAGGTGACCAAGACCTTCTTCGACGAAAAATTGAAAGTATTCGCTTCACTGCGCGCTGACTACAACCCCGAATTCAAAGTGGAATACACGCCCCGTATAGCAGCAGTGTATACATTCAAAGAACACCACAATTTCAGGGTAACTTATCAGCAGGGTTATCGTTTCCCGGCAATTTTCGAAGCGCTGTCATTCGTCAATAACGGCAGGGTAAGACGAGTGGGAAGTCTGCCCTTTATTAATGATGGATTAGGTTACCTCGAAAACAGTTATACGCAACAGTCGGTCATCAATTATAACGCAGCAGTAAGTGCACAAGGCAATACGGATGCAGCTGCGCTGGCCAACAGAAACCTGCTGGTCGTCGCAAATCTTCCGGTAGCAAGGCCTGAACACATTGTTTCCTATGAAATCGGGTACAAGAGTGTACTACTTGAAAATCGTTTGATCATCGACGTGGATGCCTACTTTAACAAGTACGACGGTTTCCTCGGCCAGGTGCAGGTGTATGTGCCCAAGGGCGTGACCGTTGGCTCCGATGCTGCTGTGCTGGCCATGCTTGACCGCAACAGGGATGCGACTGCAGCAACGGCTACCACGGCTGCAAGCAACGGACAGGATCGTTATCGCGTCTATACCAATGCTAAGAATGTTTACCACAACTATGGTTCGTCTTTGGGGGTTACCTATAATTTCTATCGGAAATATACAATCGGAGGCAACGTCAATTTCAACAAGATGAAGTCTAACGCTACCGATGATATCTTTGTAACAGGTTTCAATACGCCTGAGTGGTCAACCAACCTCAGTTTCGGCAATCGCGAGATTGTAAAAAATATTGGCTTTAATATCGTTTGGAGATGGCAGGACAGCTTTCTTTGGGAGAGCCCGCTCGTCACCGGCGGCATTGATGCCTTCAACACGATCGACGCCCAGGTCAGTTTCAGGATTCCCAAAGCCTTTACGACAATCAAAGTGGGCGGCGCGAACCTGCTGAACCATCGCTATATTCAGTATGCGGGTGGTCCGACGCTGGGAGGACTTTATTATGTAGCGATAACGCTGGACGGCTTGCTGAGATAAGCGCTTTGGATTATTTATATTTGAACATAACCGGGAAACGCATGAACTTGCAACAGGAGGATCAGGGTTTGATATTGACGGAAGTGAATAAATCATCTTCAGAGAATAACTTGTTTCCCATCTTCATCAAGCTGGAAGGACTTCGGCTCCTGGTTGTGGGAGGCGGAAGAGTTGCCCTCGAAAAACTCAATGCGGTTTTGTCCAATGCCCCGCTGACTCCCATCAGACTGGTTGCCATAAAAATTGATCCGGCTATCACCGCCATCGCCGAAAAAAATCCCACAATAGAATTGCTGGAGAGGCCATACCAAAGCAGCGACATGGACGAGGCGGATATTGTAATTTCAGCTGTTGATCAACGTGAGGTGAGCGAATATATCCGGGACGACGCCAAACATAAAGGCATCCTGATCAATGTTGCCGACACTCCTGATCTCTGCGATTTCTATCTTAGTTCTATTGTAAGAAAAGGAAATCTGAAAATTGCCATCTCTACCAATGGCAAGTCTCCCACCATCGCAAAGCGTATCAAGGAAGAGATCAATGACCTTATTCCGGATGAAGTTGATGATGTGTTGGAGAACATGCAGGTGATCCGCAAGGATATCAAGGGAGATTTTAGTGAGAAGGTCAGGCAGCTGAATGAGCTTACAAAAGTGCTGGTCGCCAAACAGGCAACACTGCAGGAGGATAAACCTGGCGCAAAGAAATGGCAGTCGATCGTTAAATGGTGCCTCTTCGCATTTTGTTTTATGATCCTCGGTCACGCAGTTTTCTCCTATGTGCCGTTATCATCCGTTGTCGATGGATTCAAAGCCATTCCCAAATATGTCGACACCACTACATTTCTCATGATGCTGCTTACGGGATTCATCGCGCAGATGGTTGACGGCTCGCTCGGAATGGGCTATGGTACCATTTCCACCACATTTCTTCTCGCCATCGGCGTGAATCCGGCCATTGTCAGCAGCCGGGTACACTCAGCCAGAGTTTTTTCAAGCGGTGTTAGCGGATACACGCATCACCGTTTCGGAAATATCAACAAAAAATTGTTCAAGGCGCTTGTCATTCCGGGAATTGCCGGAGCCATCATTGGTGCAACGCTGGCATATTTTGGCCAATCCTATTCTACCTGGGTACGGCTGCCATTATCGATCTATACACTCTATCTCGGCTATTATATTTTAAGGAAAGCATTTCTGAAGAACAGTGTGGGAAGAAAAGTAAAGTCTGCAGGCTGGCTCGCTTCTGTGGGTGGATTTCTTGATGCATTCGCCGGCGGCGGTTGGGGAACATTGGTTACCAGCACGCTCATATCGAAGAGGAGAAGTCCGCGCTATGTCATCGGCTCGGTTTGTCTTGCGGAATTCTTTGTCGTGCTTGCAAGTTCCATCACTTTCTTCATCGCGCTAAAAAGTATACCGTTGGTAGATGTGGCAGGACTGATCATCGGCGGACTTATTGCTGCGCCCATCGCTGCAAGGCTGGTGGGAAAGTTACCCCTCAAGACAATGTTTATCGCAATCGGCAGCCTTGTTATTTTAACCAGCATCAACACATTCTGGAAAGCCCTTGTGCAAGCTCTGCAGGCCGCACACTAGGTACTAACGCACACGGTCATACGAAGATTTGGAAATCTTTTACCGGCGCTCCGCAATTGACTTCAATCAATTTCTTCAGAATTAGGTATTTGCACCTATTGTTTATTATAAAATATTCAACGTGATTTGGATCGGCAACCAATACCTAATCCGTTTATGTGCAAATTGACGCGAGAGTGAAGTTTCATGCTGCAGCGTGGAACTCCACTCTCGCTTACCTCTGAAACCAATATCTTTTTTGGAAAAACCGGGGCCCGGCAGATCGCTTTTCCTACCCGGGACTTCTTTCGAATTCTTGCCGTCGCGGAAGCAGTTGCGCTGTCGCAAAATTTCTGCCGGGTCCTTATTTTATTCTGCTGTCTTCATTATAGTATTTTCATTCTTATTTACGGAGTCGCCGCCCACTCGATGGCGTTGGTTACAAGGGTAACATAATCAGGATTCGTCCATACCGACGGATCATGCCCCACTCCAATATATACCATGCGATGATAATGTTCGTTGATCCAGATAATTGGATGGTCGCCCATAGGTTTGTTTTGTGTGTAGCTGGACTCATCTGCCGTCGCCAGCACATGCACGTTGTTCCGTGGGCTTTTGTCAAATTCATACCATTCGTCACTGATCTCGAAGCTCGCCGGCAGGTTTTTGGTGACCGGATGCGACCTGTCTTCAATGATCAGTCTACCTTTCTGATATGCCGGATGCGGCGAATATGAAATTCCCCCCATGAAATCCTCGAACCATTGCCAGTAAATCATGCCGGGCCTCAAAAATCTTTTGCCCGTTAAACCAGCCGCGTGTATGCCCACCCAGCCGCCGCCTCTCTTGACAAAATTCTCGACCGCCGCCTGCTGTGCGTAGGACATATCAAAAGGCGCCAGGTGCAATTGAACAAATACCTGGTATCGTGCAAGGTTGGAATCGTTGATGAGACTGCTATCCCTGGTATAGTCGACGATGAAATTATTTTTTGCAGCGATTTCTTCAAGATAATGTTTCGCGCTGTCGATCATTTTCACATGATCTTTTGCGAGGGATACAACTACCAAAACCCTGAAGGGATGTTGGGCGCGAACACCGGAAAAGCCAGTTAAAATAAACACCAGCACAAAAAATAAAATATTTTTTTTCATAAGTCCAGGCAGGTTTGATTTATTTATAAATAATTGCAATCCTTAAAATTAGCACAAAGGAATTAAACTTGAATTTGCGTACGGGACGCGATTTTTTTGCCGTTCATACAAAATTTTTTTTCAGATATTTTAAACGTCGGTATATTTGCTAACGGTGTTAGGTAAATTGCACAATCCATGGGTATAGCTGAAAGAAAGCTTAGGCAGAAGGAAGAAATAAAATCTACCATTTTGCAGACTGCCTGGGAACTGGTCAAGAAAGAAGGCTGGCAGGCATTATCCATCAGGAAAATAGCAGAGGCAATCGAGTATAGTGTGCCGGTTATTTACGATCATTTTGAAAATAAGGATGCCATTCTTCTTGAATTTACCAAACAGGGGTTTGGTCTTCTGTTCAAAAAACTGGAAAAAGCCAGGTCCAAATTTGATGATCCGGCAAGTCAGCTGATGGCGATCGCAAATACCTACTGGGATTTTGCTTTCAGAAATAAGGAATATTATCAGTTGATGTTTGGCATAGGAATGGCCTGTTGCGAATATGAAACTACCGCCGAGATGGTTAATATCCGTACCATGACCCAGGGCATTATTAACCAGATCGTGGGAAAGAATAAGGCAGGCGACAATCATGGCTGCCTCAAATATCATACGTTCTGGTCGGTGCTGCACGGACTGATCTCTATCAAGATGATGAGGAAATGGGACGTATCAGATGAACTCAACAAACTTGTATTAAAAGATGCAGTAGAAGGATTTATCAGGAATCTGAAAAACTGACTCTATATCCAAGCCCGCAAAGGCGCTGCTTAAAAAAGGCTCCTGCTTATCATAAAATATTCTTCTGCGTTGTCCGGAATCTTTTTCCCGGATCGTCATTATGAAGAATTCAAATCA
>Ga0206955_1153_pt1 | contig 17939 bp, 15 predicted proteins | sample Alteio_BWOrgHeat_34_FD_153247 | JGI IMG/M metagenome (GOLD analysis project Ga0206955, IMG submission 153247) | Enriched cells from forest soil in Barre Woods Harvard Forest LTER site, Petersham, Massachusetts, United States -... | ecosystem: Environmental > Terrestrial > Soil > Temperate forest >...
ATTATTCTCAACACTTCTGCTATCGCCGGAAGTATCACCGCGCAGGCAAACGGTGGCCGTGGTTCAGACGCCAGCAACAAAGTAAGCGATTGTACCGGTCCCGGAGGTGGAGGCGGTGGTGGGGTGATCTGGATTTCCGGCGCATCTTTTCCGGCTGCAATAACACGATCTTTCACAGGAGGCAGCAATGGGGTGGTGAGTGCCACCTCCAGCAAATCTCCTTCCTGCGTTGGATTTTCAAATTCGGCTACTCCCGGTACGAATGGTAATGAGCAAACCGGATATCTCGCTCCGGCCTCAGTAACGCCAGGCTGCACCGTGCTCCCTGTGTCGCCCCTGCAATATTTCTCAGGACAGTTGAATGACAACGGTAGCTTGCTCGTCTGGGGCGTCAACCAGGAAATCGGCATCGATAAATTTCAACTTGAATTATCTTACGACAGAATTAATTATTCCGCTCTCGTACAGTTAGATAACAGCGGATCAAATTCATACAGCTACACAGACGGCGTAAAAAGAGAAGGTGTATTTTATTACAGACTGGCCATTCATCTGCAAAACGGAACGGTTAGTTATTCGCCCATTGTCCGCCTCAGCAGGATAACCCAGAAACAATTGGAACTGGTTTCGCTTCAACCCAACCCTGTGATATCGGACCTCAATCTCCTGCTGTATGCGGCCCATCCAGGTCCGGCAGTGATCACGGTTTATAACGGTTATGGACAACTGATAATCGCCGAGAACCGGGTACTATCAACGGGCTACAATACGCTGAATGTCCACATGCGCAACCTTGCCGGCGGCATGTATTTCATTACCATGCAGGGAAATGGTGAAAAGATTACCAGGAAATTTATTAAAAGCCTTTAAAACATAAGGTCCTACATGATGTTCATGGCCTTGGCAAACCAGGTGCAGATAAATGGAAGAACCAGGATGCATACGCCCCCAATAACCTGGTATAATCCGAAAAAAGCAACAACTGAAGCGAGAAAAAGGAGCCAATATAATCCGCGTGACTTAGTGGAGGTTGCCATGTAGAGCATTTTTGATGCGCAAATATAACAAAATCATTTTTCTATGATAAGCCGCCTGAAATTTTCTTTTTAACTGCGCGTTTTGGTATAAATTCGCGACCGGTGTAATAAATACACATTAGGCCGGGGAGAATAACGCAGTATTTCGCTCATGTACTGCGATTGCAGTGCGCCGGTGAAGGAAAAAAAATCAGCCCTGCTTCTTGTTTTTGACCAGGTGGCGACCAAACCAAGCAAACTAATGAAGATCCATTTCTATCTAAAATTTCATACAAAGGTTGGGGAAGCTTTATTTGTGACAGGAAATATCCATGCACTCGGAAATGGAGAAAGCAACCAGGCATTTCCATTGAGTTATATGGATAACGATTTCTGGCAGGGAACCATCGAAATAAATACTGAGAAATTTGTTCCGATTACTTACCGCTATATTTTTCAAACAGCCGAAGGAAGTCTGGTCAATGAGTGGGGACTCGATCGCGTTATCGACAACGTTAAACCCGGAACAGAAGAAGTTCAGCTGATCGATATTTGGAACCACGCCGGAGAATTCGAGAATGCCTTTTTTACTTTGCCATTCCAGGAAACCCTGCTCAAACATTCCAAGAAATCTACAAGGGGCCATTCGCCCAAAATTTACACGCATATTTTCAAAGTAAAGGCGCCGCTTGCAGGCAAAGATGAACGCATTTGTATCCTTGGCGGTAACCAGGCCCTGGGGGAATGGGACGAGGATTCCTATGTGCCAATGACACTGGAAGGAAAATGGTGGACGGCTAAAGTCAGTCTGCCCAAAGAATCTTTTCCTCTTACTTATAAATATGGAGTCTGTGATGCGAAGCACAAAAAATTCCTCTACTATGAACAGGGAGAGAACCGGAACCTGCATGGAGATGCGGTCGATAAGAAAATGACCATTCTCCACGACGGCTTCATCCATCTTCCCAACAACACCTGGAGAGGCGCCGGGGTAAGCATTCCCGTGTTCAGTTTGCGCAGCAAAAATTCCTGCGGTGTTGGCGAATTTTCCGACCTCAAATTGCTGGTGGACTGGGCAGAAAAAACAGGATTGAAACTGATTCAGATCCTGCCCGTCAACGATACTTCGGCAACACAGACCTGGGCGGACTCATATCCTTACGCTGCGATCTCCGCCTTCGCGCTTCATCCTATCTATCTCAACCTCGAACAGGTGGCTGGAAAGAAACATGCGGCGTTAGTAAAATCATGGAAGAAAGTGCAGAAGCAGCTTAATGCCCATCCTGAATTGGATTACGAAGCAGTCATGAAACATAAGCTCGCCTGCATTAAAGAATTATTCCTGCTCGAGAAAGAAAATTTCCTTCAGTCAGATGAGTTCCTGGAATTCTTTGATAAAGACAAACACTGGTTGCTTCCTTATGCAGCATTTTGCTGTTTGCGCGACAGGAATGGAAGTACAGATTTTACCACATGGAAAACGCACAGTAATTACGATAAGGAAACAATAGAAAAATTTGCCTCGCCCAGGAATAAACATTATGATTCGATAGCGCTGCAATATTTTACGCAATACCATTTGCATTTGCAGTTGCGCGATGCGGCCGACTATGCACATCAGCAGGGCATCATTCTCAAGGGCGATATTCCGATTGGAATTTATAGACATAGTTGCGATGCGTGGATGGAACCTTCACTCTATCACATGGAGTTGCAGGCCGGAGCGCCTCCGGATGATTTCGCCATAAAAGGACAGAATTGGGGCTTTCCCACTTACAACTGGCAGCAGATGGCAAAGGATGGCTTCGCCTGGTGGAAAAGCCGCTTCGAACAAATGACAAATTATTTCGACGCTTTCCGAATAGATCATATTCTCGGATTCTTCAGAATATGGAGCATTCCAATGCAATCCCTCGACGGCGTGATGGGTCATTTCGATCCGGCCCTTCCAGTTTCGCGAAGCGAATTCGACCAAAATCATATCTGGTTCGACCATTACCGTTATACGCGGCCCTTTATCAACGATGCCGTTTTGTGGGAATTTTTTGAGGGAGATTGGGAGAAAGCAAAAGCGGAATATTTCCAGATTTCAAGTGAAGGAAATATTGAATTGCGCGAAGAATTCAATACCCAGCGGAAAGTTGAACAGCATTTTGAAGCCCTCGAAAAAAATGAATGGAACGCAAGATCGAAGAGCGCCCTGATGGATATTATTTCCAATGTAATCCTTCTGGAATTGCCGGGCTCGGGAGGGCAGCAATTCCATTTCAGGATCGCGATGGAAAACACTTCTTCATTTCGCTATCTGGACTGGAATACGCAGCAACAACTCAGGGACCTTTATGTGAATTATTTCTACAGGAGACAAGATCATTTCTGGCAGCAGGAAGCGATGACCAAGCTTCCCGCACTCAAGCAGGCCACCAACATGCTGGTATGCGGTGAAGACCTGGGAATGGTGCCTCACTGTGTGCCTGATGTCATGAAACAATTGGGCATCCTGAGCCTGGAGATCCAGCGCATGCCGAAGGATCCACATAAAGAATTTGCACGTCCCGCCGACATGCCTTATCTCGCAGTGGTCACGCCATCCACTCATGACATGAGTACCATCCGGGGCTGGTGGGAGGAAGACAGGGAAAAAACGCAGCGTTTTTTCAACCATGAAATGGGCCAGTGGGGCGAAGCGCCTTATTTCTGCGAACCATGGATCAATAAAGCGATAGTGATCCAGCACCTCAATTCACCTTCCATGTGGAGCATATTCCAAATGCAGGATATATTGGGAATGGATGGAAATATTCGCCGGGAAAATCCGCACGATGAAAGAATCAATATTCCTGCAAATTCCAGGCACTATTGGAAATACAGGATGCACCTGCAGCTCGAGGACCTGATCAGGGAAAAATCTTTTAATGCAGAATTGAAAGATTATGTCCATGCGAGCGGGAGGGCATAAAGGCAAACAGAAAAACTTAATGCTGAACTCAAATTCCTGAAACTGCATAATTATACAACCTGATCAATAATTTCTCCGGATAAGATTATTTTCGCGCTCATGAAATTGTCCTACGTTTCTTTGGATATGCCTTTCCGTTATCCTTTCACGATTTCGAGAGGAACAAAAACACATCAGCCGACCCTGGTCGTGTGTCTTGAACATATCGGCATAAAAGGATATGGTGAAGCGCCTGAGATTTCCTACTACCCGGTTACAAGGAAGAAAATGATCGAAGACGCTCAAACCAAGAGAACTTTTATTGAAAAATTTGCATTCACTTCTCCGGACAGGTATTGGCACTATCTCTATCATGTGTTCCCTCAAAATTCATTTCTACTTTGTGCACTCGATATCGCATCCTGGGATTTGTATGGAAAGATCTTACGCAAACCATTATACGAAATATGGAAATTAGACCCGGCAAAGTGCCCGCAGACAGATTATACCATCGGGATTGACACCATAGAAAAAATGGTTGAAAAAATAAAAGATAAGCCCTGGCCGATCTACAAAATAAAATTGGGGACGCCGGGCGACCTCCGGATCATGGAAGCGCTTCGTGCATCCACCGATGCACTGTTCAGGGTCGACGCGAATGCAGGATGGTCATTGGAAGAAGCCCTGGAAATTATTCCCAGGCTGAAGGACATGGGTGTTGAATTTGTGGAACAACCGCTGGCCAAAGAGAATTGGGAGGGAATGAAGATCCTGCGTGAAAAGTCGGTCCTGCCCCTTATCGCAGATGAATCCTGCGTCGCCGAAACCGACGTCAAAAAATGTGGAGATTATTTTCACGGCATCAATATCAAGCTCACCAAATGCGGCGGAATCACGCCGGCATTGCGCATGATCAGTCATGCAAAAGATCTCGGATTAAAAGTTATGGTAGGAAGTATGAATGAAACCAGCATCGGTACCGCGGCTATCGCGCAGATGCTGCCATTGCTGGACTACGTTGATATGGACGGTCCGCTGCTGCTGAAAGAAGACATCGCTGAAGGTCTGAGATTTGAAAATGGTAAAGCTGTTCTTACTGCGTCGCCGGGACTGGGAATAATACCATCTCCGCAATTACAATTCAATTAGTGCTTAAATTTGCTGCCTCAAATGGCAACAAAATGTCCGAAGATTTATTGATCTCCCAGGGAACCAAGGCTGAAAAATATCAGGCGCTCTTGCCTCAGATTAAGGCCATCATAGAAGGTGAAACTGACACCATTGCCAACCTCGCCAATATAGTTGCCGCACTGAAGGAACAATTCGATTGGCTCTGGGTCGGATTTTATATGGTTAAAGGAAACGAACTGGTTGTCGGTCCTTTCCAGGGACCTGTCGCCTGCACCAGGATCCGCAAAGGAAAAGGTGTTTGCGGTTCAAGCTGGGAACGGGCAGAAACCATCATCGTGCAGGACGTCGAAGCATTCCCCGGCCATATTGCCTGCAGCAGTCTTTCGAAATCCGAGATCGTCGTTCCTATTATCAGAAGCGAAGAAGTTATCGGTGTATTGGATGTGGACAGCAAATCGCTCAACGATTTTGACGAAACCGATCAGCATTGGCTGGAACAGTTGTTGCAGGAGGTTAATTTTTAGAAGCTGCAACCGCCGTCCCGGTTAGTTTAGAATTTCCCCTATTTGGTCAGTTGCCTGGTGGCGCTTGCGCCAAAATTTTCGTTTTCACCAAACCATTCAATCTCAAAATATCACCATTAAACAGGACATATGAAAAAAGGAATCATTGTTATTTTCGGCTGCTTGCTGATCAGTGGGCCGATGATGGCACAAACATTTTCCATTACCGGATTTGGCGGTTACACTTTCCAGGATAAAGTAAACTTTTCTAATGCTTACGGTTATATTAACGCCGGTGGCCATTGGGGACTATCGCTTGAAGGCATCAATCGCGAAGGGCACGCTTTTGAAATTCTCTATCAACAACAAAACACTCATGCACCTTTGTACGATTATGGTTCGGGTTTCAAACTGAATCCGGAAAAAGACAATGTTGCGCTTTCGTATATTATGGCTAACGCCCTCCACTATATGATGTATAATCCGCGTGTGCAGCCTTATGGTGGATTGGGAATTGGCGCAGCGATCATCAAATCAGACGGAAAGGACCTCATTGGAACTCCATATAGTGAATCATCTACCAAGTTTGCATGGGATGCGAAGCTGGGTGTGAAAATAAAAGCGGGCGATGTAGTTGGCATCAAACTGCAGGCGCAAATCTTTTCGGTTGTGCAGGCGGCAGGCGCCGGCTTCTACGGTGGAACCGGCGGAAGCGGAGCTTATGTCAGCTCTTATTCTTCCATCTATCAATTTGCTTTTACCGGCGGTCTTTGTTTCGACTTCGCGAAAAAATAACGTAAACGAAACAGAAGAAGAAACCGATAAATCCGGGACGATCTTCTGCATCATTTCAGAAATCCTTCTTCCTTCATCTTGCTGTTGACTGCCCTGATTACGCCATCGAATAACTGGTCGCCACCGGATGGGTTTATCGTGGAAGTGATGCCTGTCCAAACGAGTTTATTGCTTTTGAGTGAATAGACATTCGTTTCTACATAAAAGGTTTTATCCGTCGTGTAATAACCGGGATCATAATATCCGCCCCAGGCATAGCCATAATATCCTCTCCATCCTGCGTAATATGAAGGATAGGTTCCGGGTACATAACGGGTATCATTATCCACTTTCACCAGTCGCATAACGACGACTCCGTCATATCCCTCATTTTTCAGCCTGCTTGCATAAAAGCTCTCGTCTTCTTTCAATTCTGTAAGTCCGAATACCACATAAGACTGAACACCTTTACCGGGATAGAGCGCAACAATTTTGTCTTCAACACTTCTTCTGACGGACCCGTTTTTCAGCAGCGCAGCGATCACAAACTTGTGCAGTTCGCTTGTACTGACAGTGACGGCAGGATCGCGCCAGCTATTTACAATTTTTGTACTTGGGCCGCAGGACAGGAGAAAGCAACAGCCAAACAGCAGGATTGCGAAATTTTTTTTCATGCAATTTTTTTTATTGATTCAGAATACTGATCAAATAATACATAGTGGTTCAGGATGCCTGGGTATGAATTTCTACAGGGTAGGAGACGGTATTCAGAATCGCACGTGGACAGCAGGGAAAGGTGCATAAAGAAGGGAAGCCCTGTTTTGATCGGGCGACCCCTGGCACCGTGTTTGAATTGCAAATATATTATTTAATAAAAACTGATTTTATGCAAATGACCCGCAAGACCAGGATGAATCCAATATGGATTTTAATTGTAGCCACAGGATTCTTTGCCTGCAACGACAGCAACAGCGACCATAAAGCAAATGCTTCCGGCCAAAATGATACAACCGTTCAAAGTTCAGCAGACAGCAGCCAGAAACTCAGCAGTGAAACGGCAAAAACAACACCTAAATCAAAAAAAGGTAAAATGTCGATCACCATGCCGGTAAGCAGCCAGGAAAAAATAGTGAAGGACAAGGAAGGCGTTTACAACAGAACCGAAGTGATGCCTGAATTTCCCGGCGGACAAAATGCCTTAGCAAATTATATCGACAACCACGTTGAATATCCGCAACAGGCGATCGACGACAACCGGGAAGGAGTAATCCGCGTGTCCTTTGTAGTGGATGAACAGGGCAAAGTGAAGGATGCAAAGCTGATTGGAAATCAGAAACTCGGCAGCGGTCTGGATGAAGAAGCGCTCAGGACGATCAGCCAGATGCCGGACTGGAAGCCAGGCAAGGTAAAGGGCAGGAATGTGAAATCCAGATTGGAATTACCGATATCATTTCAGCTTACGAGCTAAATATAACACTCATTAGCATCGATGCAGGCCCTCTGGACCTGCATTTTTTTATTGTTAAGACCGGGCCGATCGGGGTGGTTCAACATAAATTGACGTAAATTCAGCTATTCATCATCTTTAAAATTTTTTTTATGGCAGAAGATAAATCCATGGCGGATAAAGCCAATGAATTGAAGGATCAGGCGGCCCAAAAATTTAACGAGTGGAAAGAACAGGGTGGCCATATTACAGACGAACTGAAACAAAAGGCGGAAGAAGTTATGGGAGACCTCAGGTCTGGCAAATTAAGCCAGGAAGCCGGTGAAAAATTTGCGGAATTAAAGGAGAAGGGCCTTAACCTGAGTGAAGAATTGAAAGAAAAAGCCGAGGAACTGCTGGAAGAATTAAAATCAGGGAAATTGAAAGATGAAGCTGCTGAAAAGCTAAGCGACCTGAAGCATTCCGCGCAGGATGCATGGACAAAGATTACTGGCAAGAAAGACCAGGAACCCGAAAAAGAAGCATGATAAACGCATGAAATTTTTAGCACCGGTAATTCCGGTGCTATTTGTTTTTATAGTGGGCAGCAATTTCAGCTATGCCTTGCTGATAGGAGACGGGTGTGTAGTTGAACGCCCGTTCGAACTTGGTGGAATCAAAAAGGTATTCAAATTGCTGTTGGTAGACCATCTCGTAAAGTTCGCTCACGGTCCTGTTAAAAAGACCTGAGAGTTTCAGCATCCACGGCCGGATCAATGTATATCCATCTTTCTTCCCCAATCCATTTGCAGCAGCGGAGATGAGTTCACTTCCTGTTATCGGATGATGATCCGTGGGCAAATGCCAGACCTGGTTCCAGGATTGATCATTCTTAGCCAGCAGATAAAGTGATTTAGCTGCGTCAACCGTGTAGGTGAGCGAATGCCTCACATTTGCATTGGCGATCCATTGCGCTTTTTTATCCTTTGAAAGATTTTCAAAGACGAGCAGGTTGGGGATGCTGGTCTTGGCGGCATCAGGTCCGTAAAAATCCGCCGAGCGTGCAATCGTGGCCGTGATATTTCCTTTCCTCACTTCACTCATCACCTGCGTGGCAATTCTTGCCCGGAGATCTCCTTTTCTGCTTACTGGATTGTAAGGCGTTTCTTCCGTCATCCATCCATCTACTTTCCCATACATATACACGTTATCAAAGAAAATAAGTTTTGCCTTGCTTTCCTTGCATGCGTCGATCACATTGTCCATTATTTTCGGCCATTGTTTCCTCCAGATGGAAAAATCGTAAGGAAGTCCAACACACAAATAAACTACCTTCGATCCTTTCACCGCCTTCATGGCTTGCTGTCCGTCTGTCAGGTCAGCCGCAATAATTTCGGTTCCGGGCAGTGCATGGGGCTTTCTGGATACGAGTCTGAGCGTTTCCTGGCCTTTCAACAGCTCTTTCGCAAGGTTATTGGCGATGACGCCACCGGCGCCTAAAATGGTATGCATATATGCGGAGTGGTTTTGAAGATGATCCGGCAAAACTATTTCTATTTAAGGGCATCGTTCAATTATAAGTGTGAAAGTTCCTTAAAATATATTCATCCTGCTGACGATCCAACTTTGCCATTTGTACAAAATCGTAACACACTGCATGAAGTTTCACCTGAAATCCTAATTTTGCAGTTCATTTTCCTGATACCTGTCAGGTCATACTTTTATTGCTTGTTTGCCAAGGTGGGAATTACTGCCTGAAATAATGAAAATTAAGATTGATTAATCATTGTATAAATCGACCATGAAAAAAATTGTTTGTTGTTCTTTATTCATTATCTCAATCCTGGTGAACCGCAGCCTGGCGCAAAGCCGCGACTCATTGTTATACAATGCCACCCTTGAAAATTGCATTGATTATGCAATGAAGCATTATCCTGCGGTTACACAGTCTCTCATTGACCAGCGCATCGTTGATCATGAGATCAAAAGCAAGTTGGCGGATTGGTTTCCACAACTGAACTTTTATTCCAACTACACGAACAATTTCACGCTGCAGTCGACCAAATTTGGCAGCCAGATCATCACCATAGGTGCTTATAATACTTCGACAGCGCAGATTGCACTCACACAAACAATTTTTGACCGCGATGTTTTGCTCGCCAGAACCAGTGCCTCCGACGTCCGCAAACAGGCAGAGCAATTGACCTCCAATACAAAAATCAATATCAATGCCAATGTGAGCAAGGCTTTTTACGACGTGCTGTTGTCGCAGAAACAAATTGAATTGCTGGATACGGACCTCGTGCTGCTCCAGAGGAGCCAGAAGGACGCCTATAACCAATATAAGGGTGGCCTCGTTGACAAAATCGACTACCAGCGCTCGACGATCGCCCTGAACAATGCAACGGCAGCGAAGAAGATTTCAGTTGAAAATCTGAAGATCAAATATTCAACACTGAAATTATTTATGAGTTATCCGCCTGAGGCTCCGCTCGAGATTGTATTTGACACGGCGAGAATTGGCCAGGAAGTGCGATCCATCGATACCACAGAAACCGTGAATTACGAAAACCGGATCGAATACCAGATTTTTTTGACGCAACGAAAGCTGCAGGTTGACAATCTGCGCTATTATAAATGGGGATTCCTGCCTTCGGTTTCAGCATTCGGGCAATATAATTTCAATTATTTCAGCAATAGTTTTCCTAAACTTTACAATGACAATTTCCCGAACTCCTATGCCGGAATAAGCCTGAGTATTCCCATATTCCAGGGCACTAAAAGGATTCAGCAGGTCAAGGTGGCACAACTGCAGATAGACAGGCTTGATTATGATTTCGTGGCGCTCAAAGATTCGATCAATGCCCAATACACGCAGGCACTCAGCTCATACAAGGCGAATCTGCAAAACTTCTATGTACAAAAAGAAAACCTCGAACTCGCGAGAGAAGTTTATAATATTATTCAGTTGCAATACCGGCAAGGCATCAAGACCTATCTCGATGTCGTAACCGCCAACAACGATTTGTTCACAGCGCAAATAAACTACACTAATGCCGCTTATCAACTCTTGATCAACAAGGTCGACCTGCAGGTGGCATTGGGGAATATCAAATATTAAATTGAAAAGAAAGACGACATGAAATACACTTTATTCCGATTGGCCATGGGCTTTATTTGTACCGGCTTCCTTTTTTCCTGTGGAAACAGCGATCCGGCACCACAAAAGCCGCCTCCGGTAGCCGTTAATGTTTATAATGTTGGTGAGGGCAGCTCAATTTATTTTGACCAGTTTCCTGCAACGATATCTGCATTGAACCAGGTAGACATTCGTGCGCAGGTGGCCGGATATATAACTGGCATTTTTTTTAAGGATGGACAATTTGTCAATAAAGGAATGAAACTTTATTCGATCGATCAGCAACAATACCGGGGCGACTATGAACAGGCCGAGGCAAATCTGAGTGTGGCAAAAGCAAATCTTGCAAAAGCCCAGCAGGATGCTGACCGTTATGAAGAACTTGCAAAACAGGATGCCATCGCAAGGCAGGTGCTGGACCATGCACTCGCGGACCTGGAAGCCAATAAAAAATTGGTGAAGGCAGCAGAGGCAAATTCCACAGCCGTGGAAACGCGATTGAGGTATGCTACTATCTATGCACCATTCAGTGGCACGATTGGTATATCTGAAGTGAAGATGGGTGCCGCAGTAAGCGCGGGCCAAACGATCCTGAATACTATTTCCTCCGACGATCCTATCGCTGTAGACATTGCACTCGACGAAAGATATTTACCGAGGATACTTCAATTGCAGCAGACTAAGAAAACCGGGAAAAACGATTCCACTTTTACGATCATCAAGTCGGATCTCTCCAGATACAAATATCCGGGCTCCATATATATGATCGATCGCGCGGTGGATCCTCAGACCGGCACCATAAGGATAAGGTTGGTATTTCCAAATCCCGAAAAAGAATTAAGAGTAGGAATGACCTGCAACGTGCGTGTGCTCAACACTACGAACAAGCAAAGCATTCTCATTCCTTATAAAGCAGTCACGGAACAAATGGGCGAATTTTTTGTTTTCGTCGTAGGTGACAGCAGCAAGGTTTCGCAAAAGAAATTGTCGCTGGGTCCGAGGCTTGGAGACAAAGTGGTTGTTAGGGACGGGCTACAGACAGGACAAAAAATTGTCGTGGATGGTATGCAAAAGCTCAGAGACGGATCAGTGGTTCAGGTTGCACCACCCCAGGCTGCCGGAGATTCAGCAAAATCACGTCCGGGACGGGATTCAACCAAAGTAAAATAACAGCTAATATCGTATCGATATGATTGCAGATACTTTTATCAAGAGACCGGTAACAGCAATTGTGATTTCAATTGTAATTGTGATGGTGGGTACGCTTGCACTCTTGAATTTGCCGGTGAGTCAGTATCCCGACATCACACCGCCGACAGTTACAGTAACGAGTAATTTCATAGGCGCCGACGCGCAAACAGTGGAACAAACAGTTACAACACCGATCGAAACGCAGGTGAATGGAACGCCGGGCATGGCTTATTTACAAAGCAACAGCACCAACAACGGCCAAAGTTCCATCACAGTTACTTATGATGTGGGTGCAGATGTCAATATTGGAATGCTGGACGTACAGAACAGGGTGGGCATTGCAACGCCGCAGCTTCCGGACGAATTGAAGAGACTGGGAGTAATAACCAGGAAAAGAAATCCCAGCATACTGATGCTGGTAGCTATGTACTCACCCAACGGTTCACATGCGGTGACATTCCTGGATAACTATACAAATATTTTTGTCCGCGATGTGCTGCTGCGCGTTAAAGGTGTCGGCGATGTATTTACCCGCGCTGACGATTTCAGCATGCGCATATGGTTGAAGCCCGACAAGCTCGCGCAACTCGGGCTCACTGCCACTGATGTTACCAACGCATTACAGGAACAGAATGTGCAGATTGCCGCAGGATCGGTGGGCGCCCCTCCCCAGAATTCCCTGCAGGCTTTTGAATATACCGTGGTTGCCAATAGCCGTTTGTCGACAGAAGATCAATTCAACAATGTCATCGTAAGAACGAGTCCGAACAAAGGTGCTATTGTGTACTTAAAGGATGTTGCCCGCGTGCAATTGGGCAAATTCAGCTATGCAAGCAATTCATTTGTTGACGGAAAGAGAGCTTCCTATCTCCTCATTTACCAAGCTCCGGGAAGTAATGCCCTCGAAACAGCAGAAGGTGTATACAACGCAATGGATCAGATGCGTAAATCATTTCCAAAAGACGTGGAATATGTTGTGCCCTTCGAATCTGTTTCTGTAGTTCAGGTGTCGATCCACGAGGTGGTAAAGACATTATTGATTGCTCTTGGCCTGGTTACCATTGTGGTTTTTCTCTTTCTGCAAAGCTGGCGGGCTACATTGATTCCCGTACTCGCCATCCCGGTCTCTATCATCGGAACATTTGTATTTTTCATCCCGCTCAATTTCACGATCAATACATTGACATTATTTGGATTTGTGCTCGCGATCGGGATCGTGGTGGATGATGCGATCGTTGTGGTGGAAGCCGTGCAGCATTATATAGATGTAGAAAAGATTTCCGCGAAAGAGGCTGCTGAAAAAGCGATGAAAGATATATCTGGTCCTGTTGTGGCTATTGCGCTTATCCTTGCTGCAGTGTTTGTCCCGGTAGGATTTATTCCGGGAATCGTAGGGCGTTTGTATCAGCAGTTCGCAATTACAATTGCAATTTCAGTGCTGATTTCTGCATTCGTCGCGCTGTCATTAACACCGGCGCTTTGTTCTCTTCTTCTTAAACCCATGCATCTGGACGAAAAGACGAGGGGATTCAACCGTTTCTTTTATTGGTTCAATAAAGGATTCGGCAAACTCAACGCCGGCTACACAGGCAGTGTCGGAAAATGGATCAACAAGTCTGCCTACGTTATCGTCTTACTGGTATGCATATGCGTGGGCATTTTCTTCCTCTTTAAAAATAAACCTACCGGTTTCATACCGCAGGAAGATGAAGGCAGATTGTATATCACCTATGAACTTCCCGAAGCAGCCTCTACTTCGCGAAGCCTGGAAACACTGAACAAGATGATGAAGATCATCCAGGAGACCAAGGGCGTCAACCATTTTGCGGCATTGGGAGGTTTAAATGCGATCACGTTTGCTACCAAGGCGAACGCCGGAACCATTTTTACCTCGTTGAAACCCTGGGACGAACGAAAGGATAAATCCCTTCAACTAAAAGCAATGACGGCTACACTACAACGTGAGTTTGCAGTGATCAAGGAAGCCAATATCATTGTGATAGCGCCGCCGGCAATTCCAGGTCTTGGTTCGACAGGTGGATTTACATTTGAATTACAGCAAAAAGAAAGCACAGACGATATCAACACATTTGAACGTGTGGTACGAGCTTTCATCGCTGAAGCCAACAAGCGGCCGGAGATCAACAGGGCATTCACGTTCTTTACTGCACGCACGCCCGGCTACCAGCTCGATGTTGATCGCGAAAAATGTAAGAAGCTCGGCGTAAATCTGTTTGACGTATACAACACAATTCAAACCTACTTGGGAAGCTCATACGTAAATGATCTCACGATCTATGGCAGAAATTTCAGGGTAGTGGCGCAGGCTGATACGAATTATCGTGGAGACATTGGTTCGCTGAATCAATATTATGTCCGTAATTCCGAAGGAACCATGCTTCCGCTCAGCGCACTGATCTCCTACAAAGTAGTCGAGAGCGCGCCACTGATCAGTCATTTCAATTTATTTCGAACGGCCGAGATCAATGGAGATGCGAAGGCCGGATTTAGCAGTGGCCAGGCCCTTAAGGCATTGCAGGAAGTAGCAGCGAAGACACTTCCCGCTGGTTATGGCTATGAATTTGCCGGGTTAAGCCGGCAGGAACTTAAGGCCGGAAGCAGCACGCTGATCATATTTGCATTGTCGATTGCTTTTGTATTCCTTTTCCTCGCTGCACTTTACGAAAGCTGGCAGGTACCTTTTTCAGTATTGCTTGCTGTTCCTGTTGGATTGATGGGCGCGATTCTTACACTCACCATTGTACCAGGACTTGTCAATAACGTATATGCGCAGATCGGGATGATTACGTTGATCGGCCTCTCGGCAAAGAATGCGATATTGATCGTAGAATTTGCAAAAGAAAGAGTGGACAGGGGCATGCCGATCGTTGAATCAACGCTTGCAGCAGTCGACCTGCGCTTGCGTCCAATTTTAATGACATCATTGGCCTTCATTCTCGGCGTTCTTCCGCTCGCCCTCGCAACCGGCGCTGCTGGCGTGGCCCGCTCAACGATCGGATGGACGGTATTGGGAGGAATGCTTGCCGCAACTTCACTCGCCATTTTCATCGTTCCGGTTTTGTTTGTGGTAATTACGAGAATGGTTTATAGTAAAGAAAAGCTCGCGTCGCTGAAAGAACACGTGTCTTCAGGACTTACAGAATAAATATCAGTTTGAGAAAGACAAAAAAAATTGCGAATGTATCATTAGACCATTCGCAATTTTTTTTAAAGAAGAAATTTATTCGTTGTTCTTAAGGCAGGGGAATTGACTTGTTGAATGCGCCCACATTGACAGTAACAAGACTATCGCATGTTCCATTACCAAAGTCCACGGTACCGTTTATAGATCCGTTATAGGTAAAGGAGATGATACCTGAAGAAATGTATCTGCACGTATAAGCTTTCGAGAGTGCAGTCGTAATGCTGTCATTGAGCGTATTTCCGGTCGAAGAACCAAATGTATGGCTACCGGTAATGCTATATACATCGTCAGTAGGATCAGAAGGTGTTGCCACTCCTGCGATCATCTTCACAGTTTTGTTCCCGGCATAGGTGTAGTATTTCGCATCAGGAAAGGTGATTTTTCCGTCAGTTACTTTCGTGGTATAAGCGATGCCTGCCAAAGTCGAAATATTGGTGATGGCATAAGTACCTTCGATCTGGTATCCATTCACTGAATAGCTGGTGAAAGTCGCTGTTACCGTAGTTCCTGGCTTCAGGATCTTACCGGAAAGCACATACGTAATTTTTCCTTTTCTGTACATGCCGTCTAGGCTGGTACAACCTGCGCCGAAATCAACTGTTACAGTTTTCGGGAAGGTTGATGTATCGGCCGGCGCCAGAGTATAAGTGGCACAGGTGAAAAAGATTCCGTTGACTGCGTCAGAAGGGTGGGTACTGTTCGTAGCTACCTGGCCATCTTTAGCCATTGAAGCGAGGTACGCAATTTTATTATCGGAGCTGCTTTCAAGCGCAACCTGGAGCACGTCGTTATACGCATTGTCGGAAATCGCCGATGATCCTGAAAGCATAGCTGCAGAACTGTCATCGTTTACGCCACCACCCGGAGGAGGGTTATTGTTATTGTCTTTCTTACAAGCAGCAATAACGATAATGATGATTGAACTCACAACCAGCATTGATTTAGTAAAGCTGTTGATTTTCATAATATAATTTGGATTTTAGTTTATAATGGATACAGACTATATAAACGTCCGGCGGGAACTTATATTTTGAGATTGCCGCCTTTATTGGCAGGTTTTCGGCAATTGGAAAGTACTTTTACAGCGGATTTATGTGCCGGATTTTCATAATGTATTACTATCGGGAAACCGGCCTTGTCAATCGAAGAAACTATGAAAAGAATCATATTGCTCAGTGTTGGACTTTTGCATCTGGTTGCAGGTTTTTCCCAAAATGGTACTCATTCCCAAAAAACGTTGCTTTGGAAGGTGAGCGGTAAAGGAATCACCAGGCCTTCCTATCTGTTTGGCACAATGCATATCCTTTGCGCCGATGATGCAAAACTCAGCGATAGTCTGACTGCGGCAATTAGCAAATGCGATGAAATATATTTTGAGATCAAGCTCGATGATTTTTCAGGTATGATGAAGTCGATCCAGTTCATGCGGATGAATGACAATAAGAAATTATCGGACCTGCTTTCACCTTCCGACTATGCCAAAGTAAAAAGCTATTTTGAAGCCCATGGGCCCGCGATCCTGCCATTCAGTTTGCTGGAGCGATTCAAACCGCTTTTGATTTCGAGCCTGATCGAAGAAGAAGGAATGGATTGTAATGCAACCAACGGAATGGAGTTGGTTATCATGAAAGCTGCCAAAGAAAAAAGCAAACCGATCAATGGACTGGAAACTGCAGAATTCCAGGCAGGATTATTCGACAGCATTCCGTATGAAAAACAGGCAAAAGACCTCGTGAATTATATTGACAGTGTCGGAGAATATAAAAAAATGACCACTGAGTTGGCAATGGTGTATAAGCAACAGGATCTTGATAAAATCGATTCGCTGACACGATACGGCGATGCGACGATTGGCAGCTATCTCGATCTTTTACTGTACGGAAGGAACAGGAGATGGGTGGAAGCGATTAAACCACTTATGCAGGAAAAATCTTTGCTGATTGCAGTTGGAGCAGGACATTTACCCGGAGAAAACGGGCTCATCAACCTATTGCTCAGGAATGGATATACACTGACCCCGGTCAACAACAAATAACACCAGGACTTCTTGAAACAATTCAGGATCTTTCTAAAATACTGAAGAAAAAGTCCGACTCAATTTTTGCATTTTCGTCGCTGTCACTGCCATGAACGGCGTTCTCACCAACCGACGCTGCAAAGAGTTTGCGGATAGTTCCGGCATCAGCTTTTGCAGGATCAGTTGCACCAATCAGTTTCCGGAAGTCGGCGACCGCATTTGATTTTTCAAGAATAGCTGCTATGATAGGTCCGCTGCTCATGAATTCGACCAGCTCGCCATAAAATGGCCTTGCACTATGCACGGCATAAAACTCGCCCGCCTTATCAGCAGAAAGTTTCGTCATTTTTAGCGCTACAATTCGAAAGCCGGCCTTAATTATTTGGTCAAGAATGGCGCCCGAATGTCCTTTCGAAAAAGCGTCGGGTTTGATCATGGTGAAAGTGCGATTGCTCATAGTCCTGTCTTTTGGCGGGCAAAGGTAGTAAATCTTTGCTGTTCATTAAGTTCAATACACGAATGGCTCTGATTTTGTGCAGGCTTTCACATTTTCCCTGCCGGTTTTCTGCGCGTCGATGTGGGCTAAACTAATTTTGGAT
>Ga0206955_1154_pt1 | contig 17937 bp, 17 predicted proteins | sample Alteio_BWOrgHeat_34_FD_153247 | JGI IMG/M metagenome (GOLD analysis project Ga0206955, IMG submission 153247) | Enriched cells from forest soil in Barre Woods Harvard Forest LTER site, Petersham, Massachusetts, United States -... | ecosystem: Environmental > Terrestrial > Soil > Temperate forest >...
ATTGAAACACCGACCATAGGCCGAATCTCTCAATTATTGACAATTAATCTTTGGCTTTCGTCCGCTTATCAAGTTTTAGTTTAAATTTTCCTGCATTTTTAAAGTTCACCTTTGGTTTTTTTAAATTATAGCTTTAAATTTGCAAGAAAACATCATGCCGCAGTACTTATACAGACATATAACCTCCCGCATAAAAGATGCATTAAAGGTTAGCCCTATCGTTTTTTTAAATGGGGCGAGGCAAACGGGTAAGAGCACCCTGGTGCAAGCCGTTGCACGTGAGATAGGAACGGATGGACGTCCGGCTGATTATGTCACCCTTGACCGCCCGACATACCTTGCTTCGGCATCCTCGGCACCCGAAGCATTCTTAACCAGTTACGATGGCCCGGTTATCATTGACGAAGTGCAGCTTGCGCCCGAATTGTTCCGGGCGCTTAAAGTGGTTGCAGACGAGGCGCGGCAGACAAAAGGAGTGCAGGCCAACGGCCAATACCTGCTTACAGGCTCCGCCAATATTATGGCCTTCCCCAAGCTTTCGGATGCTCTTGTGGGGCGCATGGCTGTTCTGACGCTGTACCCATTTACCGTGGGAGAAGCGACCGATAACATGTTAGGCGGTTTGAAACGGATTTTACAATTCGACTTCAGGGACATCCAGGACAGGGGACTGACGCTTTTGGATGCGATGAAGATCGGCACATTCCCTGAAATCGCCCGGGCAAATCCGGAACAACGCCGTATCTGGTTCGACGGCTATATCACCTCCATCCTGCAACGGGATGTCCGGCAAATCGCCGACCTCGAGAGAATCTCTCTTTTGCCCCACCTGCTTAATGTGCTGGCAGCGCGAACCGGGGGACTTATGAACGATTCCGATATTGCGAGGGATGTCGGCCTCAATTCGGTCACCGGCAAATCCTACCGGAATATTTTAAAGCTCATGTTTCTCACCTTTGATGTGAGGCCATGGTACAGGAACGTAGGCAAACGCCTGGTGAAGTCGCCCAAAGGCTACCTGATCGATACCTGCCTGATTTGCCATCTGCTTGATTACAGCATCGACGATATCGCCTTCAAAAAACCGGACTTATTTGGTCACCTGATAGAGAACTTTGTAGCGACGGAACTTGTAAAACAACTGAGCAACAACGACATCAAAGCCGAACTTTACCATTTCCGCACCAGCGATGGGAAAGAGGTGGATTTTGTTTTGGAGAAGCCGGACGGCTCTGTTTTCGCGATAGAGGTTAAGCGTGCCGAAAAGGTTACAATGGACGATTTTAAAGGTATCAAGGCATTCCAGGAATTGACCGGGAAGGATTTTGTTGGCGGGATTGTACTTTATTCGGGACGGGACGCCGTGCCGTTTGCCAAAAATATGTGGGCTGTGCCCTTTTTTGCGCTTTGGTAAAGTCTGAAGTCGAAAGTCCAAAGTAAAGAAAAATTGACTAGGGACTTTCGACTAAAGACTTTCTACCTGACCCTCCAGGTATTCGGTGGGTGTTTTACCCGTCACTTCCTTAAAGGCACGGTTAAAACCCGTTTTGCTGTTGAAGCCGCTCATATAAGCGATGTCCATAATGGTCCGTTCTTCATTGCTTTTGTTTTTCAATTCAACCTCAACATGGCGGATACGGTATTCCTTGATGAAGGTGAAAAAGTTTTTGTTGAAGGCTTTGTTGAGTGTTTGTGAAAGCAGCAGTTTTTTGATGCTGGTCAACTCACCCAGTTTTTCAATGGTAAGCTCCGGATCGAGATAGGGCTTATGCTCGTCCATAAATTTTTCGAGTTTCAATTGATAACGTTTCAGATCATGGTCGTGCAGCGCCGATTGGGAAATCTCTTCTTTTGGCGGAATAAAAACGGGGATGCTTTTTTGCCAGATACCCAGAACCACCAGCAGGAAGGTCATGATGATAAAACAATATTCATTGGTGATAATGGTTAAATTGATGTTATCGTAGTTCACAATGAACCTTGCGAGAACAGCTTTGAGCAAAAACTCAGCTACCTGCAGCGCTATAATGATGATCATCCAGTTGATAGTAATACTTCCCGGTGCACCTGAATAGTTTTCGCGGATCAGTTGCTGGTGTTTCCGCAGCATATCTATGCAAAACCAGAAATAATAAAATATGAAGCAAATCATTATTATCGCGGTCGCTGTATAATATGCTGTGCCCGGTATCGGATAAATGAGTAAACTGGTTAATGGAATAGCGATTATCACTAATGGCGAATAAATATATAATTGCCTTATCCCGAAACCAGTTTCGGTGTCGGTAATATATTTGATGTACCAGCCGCAGGTGACAATTGTGCTCATTCCAAATAAGGAGGCGATTACGCCGCTATAGAAATGATTGCCCGTGATCAATGCTACCTCATCAAAACTGAATTTCACCACGAAGGTTGCCAGTATGGCAATAAGCAGCTTGTCGCTGGTTTTTAGCGGCGATTTGAGAATACCGATCAGCACAATACCGATGATTGCCAGAATAATTCCGATGGATATTAGAAAATGCATGTTTACCGCGGCAATTAGAAAATTATGAACCGGTTAAAAGTATAAAACGAAACGCTATGCCGGCTATATTATAATCAAAAACATAATGAAACTGTTCTTTCACCAGGTTGCTGTGAATTTCGTCACAGAGTGACGTTAAAAAATTGGCTTTACTTTTATCTCTGACAACCGCCTTAGGCAGCCGTTTTTTAGGGAAATAAAAAAAGGTACAAATATTGGTTGATATATCAACCAATATTTGTACCTTTGCCTCATGAATCGCAAAATTGGACATCCTGCCCCGCCTTCGCTGATCGGTCAAATAGGCTCTCTTTATCATAAAATGCAGAAAGAAAGTGGTAAAATTTTTCGGGAGCAGGGATTTCCGCTTGAGATGGACCAGATACCGGTTTTGATGATCCTGTATTATTCCGGCGGAGCATCTCAGAAACATACAGGTACGGCCCTGGCGCGCGATAAAGCGTCAATTAACAGAACAATATCAGTTTTACTTAAAAAGGGCTTAGTGGAAGTAATTCCCGATACCATTGATAAGCGGAAAACCCATGTAAAATTGACGGCAAACGGCGAAAAACTGGCAGAGCAGGCTGATGCGATTCTTGGGAGATTCGACGCAGTCCTGTCTTCGGCACTAACAGAACAAGAAAGAAAAGAATTTGACAAAACAATGCTGAAATTAATTGAAGCGGTCACTCCCCGCTAACTAAAACTTTTTCATCTACCAACAAATCAACAAAAAATGAAAAGAAGCTTATTTCTGATGGGCATACTATTGCCTGTACTTGGCTATTGCCAGAGTGTTGACAGCAGCAGTATGCACAAAAAACTGACTACTACGGCACCCCTGCTGGGCGGTGTTACCGTAACTAATATTGTGGCGCCGGTTAATGCCAATGGAAATACTTTCACCACGCAGCAACCCGTTATCGATGTCGGCTTCCCGGTGTATAAGGATTTTTCGGCAGCCCATCCCCTCCTGATAAAAACAGGCATCCGTTACCAGGGCCTTTTTCTTTCGGGCGGGCAAAATATAGGCAGTACCGAATTTAATTCTATTACCGTTCCCCTGCTGGTAAATTATTCGATTTCGCGCACTACCAGTATTGCTTTTGTAGGGTTGGCAACTGTTGGCTCCGACTTTAAACGAAGCATCGACGCGGAGGACATTCTTTATACTATTGGTGCGCGGATAGGATTTCGGCCCGGCAAATCGTTCAGGTATGGCATCACACTTGCTTATATCAGCAACTACTCTGGAAAGTTCCTGCTGCCTATACCTGATATCGACTGGACAATCAGCAACAGGCTCAGCCTGACCGGCATTATACCTGCCAGGACCTCTTTAAAATATAAGCTATCCCAAATACAATCCCTCGGTGTTACTGCTTCGCTCAACAGCAGCATGTACCGCCTGAACGATGATGCAAAAGATCAATACCTGCATTTGCAGCAAAATAGTGCAGGGCTTATTTATGACCTTAAACTTAGCCAGCGATGGAAATTGAACCTGATTGCCGGGCATACTTTTATGCAAAGGCTGGAAACATTCGATACAGATCAAAAAGTACCGTTCGACGGGTTCACAAAACTCAATGACCGCGTGGCCAACATCTCCTATCGGCAGAATTCATTTATATTCCAGGGCGGGATTAGTTATGAGTTCTAAGAATTTGAAGTTTGTCGCTGCTTATGACTCTTTCCGAACGCCATCACTTTCTCCCGCCCGGTTTGAGCGTCCACACGTAACCAAAATAATTGTAAGTGCCTGCACTTGCGTAAATAGCAATGAGGGCAGGAACATAAAAGCCCCAAATCTTTCGACTTGAGGCTTTCACTTATGATGCAGCCTTGAGTGGCAGAATCACTAACTTTTTCTCCGGGATTTGAAAAAGTCAGTGAGTTTTTGAGGTTTCAGCCCTTAAATATTTATTTGCTATCATTCAATATATTATGCGCAATTTTAAAGATACCCCTGTTTTCAAAAGTATCAGATTCCATGTTTTTTACTTAACATAATGTTACGCTTTAATAAGTCCAGGCAAAAGACCTTTGGGAAATAGAATGTCTTTTATTTTGACCTGCGATGAAGGCCTCACAGGCTAGGAATCTTTCACTGGTTTTTTATAAACCATTTTCTGCATTATCCGCGCAAGAAGCCAACCATTAAATTTTTCCTTGAGCTGTATAACAAAATACATTGAGCTTTTCAGCAAAGCTGGCGGCCTGTAAAGCCAATAAATTTGTGGAACAATTAAGCAAGAACAAATAAATACAGATTCATTCAAACAATTCAATCCTACATTTATGAAAACTTTTAATACAGCATTTATCAACGGCGAACTGGTTACCCCTCACGGCACTGCGGTTGTCGACTTGATAAACCCTACCAACAACGTAGTGATTGGCAAGGTTACCATGTGTGACGAGGTTGATACGCGCAACGCTATCGCCGCCGCCAATAAAGCGATCAAAACCTGGTCGCAAACTACCAAAGAGGAACGCCTTGGCTATTTACAACGCCTTTATGATGCCCTGGCCACCCGAATGGACAGGCTGGTCGCGGCCACCACAGAAGAATACGGCGCCCCGGAAGTCCGCTCGAAAGGATCCAACGAATTGGCGCTAAATATTTTTCAGCACGTGATTTCGGTCGTAAAGGATTATGAACTTGAAAAAACGCTTGGCTACTCCAGGGTTGTATTTGAGCCGGTCGGCGTAGTCGGGATTTTTACGCCCTGGAATTCCAGTGCAGGTTCTATCCATATCAAAATGGCCCCGGCACTTGCTGCGGGTTGTACGGTGGTGATCAAACCGAGTGAGATGAGCGCCATGCAAACGGAGGTGCTCGTGGAAAGCTATCTCGAAGCCGGCCTTCCGCCAGGAGTAATTAATGTAGTCTGCGGCCTCGGCGAGGTGGTCGGTAAGGAAATGTCTATTAGCCCTGATATTCAGCGGTTGTCTTTTACGGGTTCTACAACAATCGGAAAAATGGTAGCAAAGGACGCCATGGATACGGTAAAGCGTGTGGCGCTTGAACTCAGCGGCAAAAATCCGAATATTATTTTAGATGATGCTGATTTTGAAAAAGCGATCCCGATGGCGGTTGCCGCCTGTTACATGAATAACGGGCAGGCTTGTATTGCAGCTTCCAAGTTGCTGGTCCCCAAAGGCCGTATTGAAGAGGTAAAGAAACTGGCCAAAGCTGCTGTAGAGCAAATGAAGGTCGGTGATCCCAGGGACAGGGAAGTTGCGCTTGGGCCGCTGGCGAGCGTCAAACAATATAACCGGGTACAAGAATTTATAAAATCAGGCATAGCCGAAGGAGCAGAACTTGTGATTGGCGGCGAAGGCCACCCGGAGGGCCTGGAAAAAGGCAACTTTATTAAACCCACTGTTTTTGCCGGCGTTATCCCTGAAATGAGAATATTTAAGGAAGAGATTTTCGGGCCCGTGCTTTCCATTGTTACTTATGAAACTGAAGACGAGGCAATTGAGATGGCCAATGATACGGAATACGGGTTGAATTCTTACGTCAGCTCGGCGAATATGGAACGGGCACAACGGGTCGGTGCCCAAATCAAGGCCGGCAGGGTGCTGATCAATTGTATAGCTCATGACCCGCTTGCCCCTTTCGGCGGCTTCAAACAATCCGGCTTTGGCCGGGAAGGCGGTATCCTGGGTTTTGAAGAGTATCTTGAACCCAAAGCTTACATTACGCATTAATGGCGGGTCCCACAGGATTCATTGCTTACTAATGGAAATACGCGGTTTTATCATTCTAAAATTTCTAATTCTTTAAATCAAACAAGGTTATGACTTCCGAGACAATCACACTTATCGCTAATATCGCGCTTGCCGTATCGGCCATTATTGCTTTGGTTTTTGGCATTGTACAAGTTAAGACTGCGGTACGCGACCGCCAGGAAAGGTTAACGCTGGAGGCGTTGCGTAATTTCAATACCCGGGAATTTTCCGAGCTTATGAATTATGTTACCTCGCACGATATCCCGCCCACGCATGAAGAATGGCAAAAGCTTCCTGCCCACGAAGGGATCATGATTACCCAGTTTGCACAGGAAATGGAATCGCTCGGTATCCTTGTGGCCGAACGGCTCATAAATATCGACCTCGTGGACAAAACCATCGGCTCATTGGTTTCAATTACATGGGATAAGTATAAAACAATGATTCAGGATTCGCGGGAGAAACGCCCCGATCCGTTTCTTTGTGAGTATTTTCAATGGCTTGCCGAACGGATATGTGCAAGAATGCGTCATGCGCCCCGCAAACCATTCTATTTAAAATAAATTGAAGATTAGTAACTTCGAATTATAGAACAAATGACAAAAAAACCACCCATACAATATTCGTGCTACTTCTCAAGAAGCAGCAAAGGCGAACAGTTCGTTCCGGAGCACACTTTAGTTTATATTATTTCCGGCTCACTGGTGATGACGGACAACAGCCATACCATAAGTTTCAACGCGGGCGGCATCTACTTTTGCAGGCGAAACAATCTGGTTAAATATGCAAAATGTCCCCCGGACGGGGGTGAGTATCGATCAATATCCCTGTACTTTGACCAACAAACACTTCGAAACATCAGTCTTGAGTACGGATATAAAGTAGTGCAACATGATGTCATGTCTGCTTTTCAACAGATTTCTTCACCGGAGATTGGTAACTATATGAGATCACTTTTGGCCTACGAAACAATTTTGAAGCGTACAGGAGCTGATGAATTGCTTTTTGTAAAACAGAAAGAAGCCATTTTGCTTTTGTTGCAGCTTGTTCCGTCACTTAAAAGTGTTCTTTTTGACTTTTCCGAGCCTGGGAAAATAGACCTGGAAGGATTTATGGAGAAGAATTATCATTATAATGTGCAAATGCAACGATTTGCTTATCTCACCGGAAGAAGCCTCGCGACATTCAAGCGGGATTTCGAAAAAATTTTCAGTAAACCTCCAAGCCGCTGGCTGCAACAAAGGAGACTCCAGGAAGCATATTATTTGATAAAGGAACAGGGGAAAACTCCATCTGATGTGTATTTAGGTTTAGGCTTCGAAGACCTGTCGCATTTTTCATTCGTTTTTAAAAAAAATTATGGTGTTGCGCCTTCAAAGCTGTAGATGGTATCCATTCAGGTAGCCATATAAAAATTAAAGATGGAATTGTCGGTAGGTATGTTCCTGTTAGTTCTTTCGTCGCCGCAGATTCCGGAACGGGACCCTGCGTAGCAATATCCCGGGGAAGACGCAGGGTCCTCTGCAAAATAACCTGCTGAAACGGGAAAAAGCGTTACCACAATTTTCGCCTGAAACGGGAAAAATATCGAAAAATTCGTCCCTATAACATGAAACACCTGACTATCAATTAATTATATTTATTAGTACAATTAATTGATAGTCAACTACTTACACATGTTGAATCATTAAAAGAATGATTAATCTACTGATAATGACCATGTTTCACAACGTTCCGGGTGTTCCGTGAGAAAAGTGGAACGCTTCGCCCCACTATTCGGGTTTGCAGCTTAGGGTGAGCATGCCTGCAGATTACATCTGCATTAAACCAAAAAGCCGCCTTACTTTCGTAAAGCGACTTCGTAGCCCGTAGGGGAAACTTTTCGAACCCCTTTTTTATGAGTTGAGGTTTTTAGCTGAACAGTAATATTTATTATTTAGGATGAAAGACAAGCCATAAGAAGGAAAGTTCGCTGCTTTCAACGGACCTGTTAAAGATATTTTCGCCCTATAAGCTCACATTTTTTTGTGACATTCCAAAAAGAAAACCCCTCTCTTCCGGTCGGGATCAGCCAATATACAATTTCGCCACTGTGTTTTCTCAAACCAAACTCGGCAAAATATCCGTCTGACTTAACTCCTTTTAACTTTCCATTTATCGTAATTGCTATTGATTTATAGCCCACGTGCCAGTCAAAGTCCGTATAAAAAACAGATTCAATACCAGGTTCACCAACCCTTATAAATCTATGGGTTGTATTCAATACAAACACGTCATTGTCGCAATTAAGTAAGAATACGGGTTTTTCACTCTCCTCTAAATTTACCCGCTGGAGAAGTCTCAATCGAAGGTCTTCATGTACCAGATCAAAAAAGGTGAAAGTTTCCGAACCCGAAAAGAAATCTACATCCTCACGATAATAAGAAAGGAACCAGTGCTGCATTAAAGCGGCTATTTGATCGGGTGTTTTAAAAAACTTCGCCATATTATTTACTGACTGAACCAATTATCACAAAAATAAAAAAAGCCGACTAACTTTCGTTAACCGGCTTTGTAGCCCGTAGGGGAATCGAACCCCTGTTTCAAGAATGAAAATCTTACGTCCTAACCCCTAGACGAACGGGCCAATTTTTGAGATACTGTGCCTTTCGGCCCAAAGCGTCCCCTTATTTTGGGATTGCAAAGATAAAGTTTTATGGAGAAAAATAAAATAAAGTTTGAAATTTTTTGGGGAAGTCCGAAAGTCGGGAAAGTCAGTAAAGTCCGAAAGGTGCCTTTGGGTGATTTTTTTGACCCTGCAAAGTACTTTTACACGCGTTTATCTTTCGGACTTTACTGACTTTTCGGACTTCCCGACACCTATCAATTTGACATTCCCCAAACAAAATGGCCTCTCCGTGCATTTTATATATGATAATATCCGCTTACCTTTATAATACAAAAATACCTTACCAATTATATGAAAGCAATATGGAATGATCAGGTGATTGCCGAAAGCAATGACACCATTGTAGTTGAGAATAATCATTATTTCCCGAAGGATAGCGTGAAAGCCGAATATCTGAGGCCTTCGCCTGCACATACTACCTGCCCATGGAAAGGGCTGGCATCTTATTACAGCCTCGAGGTGAATGGCAAAGAGAACCAGGATGCCGCATGGTTTTACCCCGACCCAAAACCGGCAGCAGCCAATATTACTGACTACGTAGCCTTTTGGAAGGGCGTAAAAGTAACAGCCTGACATGAAACAATACGACGCGATAGTGATCGGCTCGGGCCAGGCGGGCGGGCCGTTGGCTAAAAAACTGGCCCTTGCCGGGAAGAAAACTGCCCTGATTGAAAAACGGTGGATCGGCGGGACTTGTGTAAATGATGGCTGTACGCCCACAAAAACCATGGTGGCTTCTGCAAAAATGGCCTATATGGCCGATAACAGCCAGGCGCTGGGCGTAAAAATAAAGGGCTTTTCGGTGGATCTGGCGAAGGTCAAAAAACGAAAGGATGCCGTGGTTCACCAGTTCAGGAACGGCAGCCAGAAAGGGCTGGAGGCCACCAGGAATCTCGATGTGATTTTTGGTGAAGCCACTTTTACTGGCGACAAAACTATTTCCGTAAAGCTGAACAGCGGCAGAATAAAAGAGTTTAATGCCGACCTGTTTTTTATCAATACCGGAGCGAAACCATTTATCCCCGATATTGAAGGTTTGGCTGACGTTGATTATTTAACCTCCACCACCATTCTGGACCTGGATAAGGTGCCCGAACATTTATTGGTTATCGGCGGTAATTATATCGGGCTGGAGTTTGGGCAGATGTTCAGCCGCTTTGGCAGCAAGGTAACTATTATTGAAAAGTCGGGCCGGATCGTTTCCCGCGAAGATGAAGATGTTTCGGAAGAGCTTACCAAAATATTGCAGGAGGAGGATATCACTGTTCATTGCAATGCCACAACATCAAAATTTAAAAAGAAACAGGGTGATAAAATAACCGCTACGGTTTTAATTAATGGCGCCGAAAAAAAGATCCGGTGTTCGCACGTATTGGTTGCGGTTGGGCGCACACCCCAAACCGCTACTTTAAACCTGCCGGCAACAGGTGTTGAGATGGATGAACGCGGCAATATTAAGGTAAACGACAAACTGGAAACCAATATCAAAGGCATTTATGCTTTGGGCGATGTAAAAGGCGGACCGGCCTTTACGCACATCAGCTACAACGATTATACCATCGTTTACCGCAACCTTATCGAGAATAAAAACCTCAGCATAAAAGATCGCCCGGTGCCTTACTGCATGTTTACCGACCCGCAGCTCGGCTGTATCGGTATTAATGAAACGGAGGCCAAAAAACGTAAACTCAATTATAAAGTGGCAAAACTACCGATGGCCTACGTTGCCCGGGCCATTGAAACCGGTGATACCCGAGGCTTTATGAAAGCCATTGTGGACCCGGATACCAAACAGATCCTGGGCGCTACCATTTTGGGTCCCGAAGGCGGCGAAACCATGACTATTTTGCAAATGGCCATGGCAGGCGGCATCACTTACGACGAGATCCGCTACTTTGTATTCGCCCACCCGCTTTTTGCCGAATCGTTAAATAATTTATTTATGACATTCGATACTTAACAGCCAGAAATGAACTTATTAAAAAGCCGGGCCTGTGCGATTCCCCTCCCGATAGCTATCGGGATGAGAGGGGCGGAGGGGTGTGTTCCTGCGCTTGCCAATCTGTCCGGTCCTCTCTATAACTTAATTCAGTGTCAACGATGATAAAGGTCGAAAATCTCAGCAAACACTTTGGCAAAGTTAAAGCCGTGAATGGCATTTCGTTCGAAGTGGAGGAGCGGGAAAACCTTATACTTTTAGGCACCAGCGGCTGCGGCAAAACTACTACTTTAAAAATGATCAACCGCCTGATCGAGCCAACATCCGGTAAAATTTTCATTGACGGAAAAAACATTGTTGAACAGCAGCCCGAAACGTTGAGGCGCGGCATTGGCTACGTGCTGCAAAATAACGGCCTCTTTCCGCATTATACCGTTGCCGAAAATATCGCCATTGTGCCGCAATTATTAAACTGGGATAAAAAACGGATAGAAAAACGTATCGCTGAATTACTTGAGAAATTGCATCTCTCAAAAAAACATCTCAGCGCCTACCCCAATGAGTTAAGCGGCGGGCAGCAGCAGCGTGTAGGCCTGGCAAGGGCTTTGGTTGCCGATCCCGCCGTTTTGCTGATGGACGAACCGTTCGGCGCATTGGATAATGTTACCCGTGCAAAAATACATGCGGAGTTTAAGGCGCTGGATGAGCTGAAAAGAAAAACCATTATTATGGTGACTCATGATGTGCAGGAAGCCTTTGAACTGGGCGACCGTATTTGCCTGATGGATAAGGGCAAGATAGTGCAAATAGGAACGCCATCTGAATTGCTGTTTAACCCGGCAGATGATTTTGTGAGCAGTTTTTTAAATGAACAAAGGCTTCAGCTTGAATTAAAGTCGGTACGGATGCATGATATATGGGAATGGCTAACCTCCCGGCCATCGCAAAGAGGGGCAGGAATACCCGCCGAAACCAATATATGGGCAGGAATGGAACTTTTTAAATTTAAAAAGGACGATTCCATTAACATTACCCATAAAGAAACGCGCGAAGTTAAATCGGCCAGCTTTGAGCAGCTGATGTCGGCTTTTTATCAATATAAAAAACAGCAGGCAGATGAATGAGCAGCAATCTTTATGGGAATTCATGCACCAGCAGTCCGGCAAGCTGGCTGAACAAACCATTCAGCATATCGGGCTTACTTTTATATCTTTATTCATTGCCGTGCTTATCGGTTTACCGCTGGGCATCTTCATCAGCCGCAGAAAACAGTTCTCCGGGCCGGTTTTGGGTGTTGCAGGCGTATTGCAAACCATCCCCAGCATTGCCTTATTAGGTTTTATGATCCCGGTTTTGGGCATCGGCGCAAAACCGGCCATTGCCGCGTTGTTACTTTATGCCTTATTGCCTATCATCCGCAATACTTTTACCGGGATAACCGGGGTTGACGCCGCTGTAAAGGAAGCTGCCGTTGCCATGGGCATGAGTAAATGGCAGGTATTAAAAAAGGTGGAATTACCCCTGGCGATGCCGGTGATATTTGCCGGAATCCGCACGGCTACAGTAATCACGGTAGGCGTGGCAACCCTGGCCTCTTTTATCGCCGCCGGTGGGCTTGGTGAGTTTATTTTTGGCGGTATTTCCCTCAATAATACCAATATGATCCTGGCAGGGGCTATCCCGGCTGCATTGTTGGCCATACTATTTGATTTTTTGCTGTCACGATTGCAGAGGTTGAATCTTAAAAAGCTAAAAACTGCTACTATAATACTGCCACTGCTACTTATTCTTTTATCCTCATTCTACTGGATCCCCTCGGCCTATGGCAGCAAACTTAAAGCCGGTTTCACACCCGAGTTTATGGGCAGGCGTGACGGCAACCTGGGCCTGCAAAGCAAATACGGCCTGCATATCCGCACGGTAGTCATCAGCGACGCGGTAATGTACAAGGCCGCTTATGAGAAACAGCTGGATGTGATCAGCGGCTATTCAACCGATGGCAGGCTGAAAGCTTACGGCCTGGTTGTATTAAAAGATGACAAGGGCATCTTCCCGCCATATTATGCCGCGCCCATCGCCAGAGAAAATTCACTAAAAAAATTTGCATTATTAGAAAAAATACTAAATTTGTTAGCCGGAAAAATAAATGACAGCACCATGACTGCCTTAAACTATAAGACTGACTACCTTCACCAAAGCCCCGAAAAAGTGGCGAAAGATTTCCTGGTTTCACAAAATTTATGGAAGCCTGCACAAAACGGAAATGAAGGTGTGGTAAGGATTGGGTCGAAGATATTTGGTGAGCAATATATTCTGGCTGATATGTACAGTATGCTGATAAAAGGATATTCCAATTATGACGTCGTTACCAAAACAGGCCTTGGTGGCACAAAAATTTGTTTTGATGCTTTAACCAACGATCAGATCGACCTTTACCCTGAATATACGGGGACCGGCCTGTTGACCATCTTACAGCCGACAGTGAGGGTTATTGATTCGGTAAGTACAAGCAGCGACGCAACCTATAATTATGTAAAGGATGGGTTTGAGAAAAAATATAATATCAAATGGTTAAAACCAATCGGGTTCAATAATGCGTATGCTTTAATGATGAGACGCGAGCAGGCTAAAAAATTAAATATTAAAACAATTTCTGACCTGAAACGATATTTGGAAAGTAAGTAACACCAATGGATTTAGCCGACTGTTATATAAAAGTACGCAAACGCACCGAGCAGATCTGTAGTCCCCTGCAAACAGAAGACTATGTGGTGCAGCCTGTTGTTGATGTAAGCCCGCCTAAATGGCATATCGGGCATACCACCTGGTTTTTTGAGACCTTTATCCTGAAGCCTTATTTTATGGGCTACCAGGAGTACAACCCCGATTACAACTATGTATTCAACAGTTATTACGAAACGGTAGGGAACCGGGTAATCCGCACCGACAGGGGCAACCTGAGCAGACCAACGGTTATTGAAATTTACCGGTACCGTGAGTATGTTGACGAGGCAATGCTGAAATTTTTACATGAAGGTATTGATGACGACATAAAAGAGCTGCTGATACTGGGGCTTAACCACGAGGAACAGCACCAGGAACTTTTATATACCGATATTAAATACATTTTAGGGCATAACCCGCTCTTCCCGGCATATTCAAAGGATTATGTTTCGCCAAAAGTTAATCGGGTTGACGATGCGGAATTCGTCAACATAAAAGAGGGCATTTACGAAATTGGGTTTAATGGCGATGGCTTTTGTTTTGATAATGAACTGAACCGGCATAAAGTTTACCTGGAAGCCTACGGGATCAGCCCGAACCTGGTTACCAATGCCGGATACCTGGAGTTTATGAACGCAGGCGGCTATCACGATTTCAGACACTGGCATGCAGAAGGCTGGGACTGGGTAAAAAACAATAAAATTGAATCCCCAATGTACTGGCATTTGATTGATGAAGAGTGGTATCAATATTCTTTTCATGGTTTGGGGCCTTTGAACCCTAACGACCCGGTTTGCCATATCAGTTATTTCGAGGCTTATGCTTATGCGGCCTGGAAAGGCCTGAGGCTGCCGACAGAATTTGAATGGGAGGCTGCTGCCAGCCTGTTTGGCTGGGGTAAAAGCTGGGAATGGACCGAAAGCAGCTACCTGCCCTACCCGGGCTTTACCAAAGCAGCCGGTGCCATCGGCGAATACAATGGCAAGTTTATGGTGAATCAAAAGGTATTGCGGGGCGCATCGGAAGTTACATCTCCCGGGCATAGCCGCATTACTTACCGGAATTTTTTCCAAACAAATTTACGCTGGCAGTTTACAGGGATAAGGCTGGCCAAATAAAGACCCTACAAAATACTACCAATGAAAAACATTGAAAACATGCAGGCCGAACTAAACCGGCCCGAAAAAGCAAAAACCAGCCAGTTTTACGACGATGTAATACAGGGTTTAAGCGCGCAGCCGAAATATTTGAACTCGAAATATTTTTATGATGCCGTGGGTGATAAACTTTTCCAGGATTTGATGAACTGCGAAGAGTATTACCCTACCAACTGTGAGCTGGAAATATTCGGCGAAAAAACAGCTGAGATCTGCAGGGCCATAATTGGTGATGGAGATGCTTTTGACCTGATTGAGCTTGGCGCCGGCGATGCCACCAAATCGGCATACCTGTTAGCTTATCTTTTGGAGAACAATGCTGATTTTACTTATCTGCCCATTGATATTTCTGATAATGTGATCTCCTATCTCAATATCACCCTGCCCGTAACTTTACCAGGAATAAAAATAAAAGGCCTGAACGGCGAATACTTTGAAATGCTTGAAAAAGCGGCTGCTGTTTCAAATAAGCGCAAGGTGGTAATGTTTTTAGGATCAAACATCGGCAATATGCAGCATGATGATGCTGTAGATTTTTGCAGGAACATGAGGGCGCATTTATCTGAAGGCGATATGCTGCTGATCGGCTTCGACCTTAAAAAAAATCCGAAAACCATATTGGCTGCCTATAACGATAAACAGGGCATCACCAAAAAGTTCAACCTTAATTTACTGGAGCGCGTCAACCGCGAACTGGATGGCAATTTTGACGTGAGTAAGTTTGAACACTACCCTACATACGACCCGGAAAACGGCGCGTGTAAAAGTTACCTGGTAAGTACTTGTGATCAGGGAGTAAATATCGGTTCGGAAACCATTCGTTTTTTGAAGGATGAGTGCATTTTTATGGAGATCTCACAAAAATTCACTGTCGGCCAAACCGAACAAATGGCCATCAGTTCGGGGTTCAAACCTGTTGATCACTTTTTTGACGGCAGGGAATGGTTTACCGATGCGATCTGGATAGCGGAATAGGGTAAATTTAATTCTTCGCCAGCGGCATATAATTCAACCGTTGTTGAAAATAGGCGTCCCAGCTGTGCTGTTGTACACGGTTGGTTGAATTTTGGGTGTCAGCGTCATAATTCTGGTTTAGTAGCTTGTATTTGGCATCTATCCGGTCAAATATACTGTTTGCCACCCTGTTGTAGTCGGCGCGGAAAACAGTCCGGCTAACTGCTCTCAATAACTCCTGCTGCTCCATGTAGCTGATGTTATAATGGCCCTGTTCATGCTTCAATATTTCCTCGAGCATTTCCCGGGTTGTTATCTTTTTCAGGTTCATCCACGACTGATCATTGTTCATGATCAGCTTTATATAAAAAGTCAAAACGTAGTAATCTTTCTCGGGCCGGGCCGTATAACTAAACTCAATGGAACAAAAAGTGTAAGCAACAGCTGCATCGCCGCCAGAACCGGGGACACCTTTAAAGTCGTTTACTGTTAGCTTTTTATAAGGCTGCGAAAACGCCTGGCCGCAAAAAAACATTAATACGGCTACGAAAATTAGCCGCCTGATCCTTAATTCCATCTATGTTTGAAGTAAAAATTTTACTTTTTGACTTTCTCAGCATGCATTTGGTTTAATGCCATTAATTCTTTCATGGTATGTTGCATCGCATCGGTTGATCCGTCAAGGAAAATCACGTTGCCAGTAGAGTTTTCAGCAAAGTGTTTGATAGACTCTGTCCACATGGTGAATAGGATAACTGATGTATCCATATTAGCCTCTTTCATTTCTTTAGCAGCTACTGACATACCCTTGGCCACTTCCTCGCGGAATAGCGCAACACCCTGCCCTCGCAGCTGCGAGGCCTGGCGTTCCGCTTCTGCGGAGATCTTGATGGCATTACCTTCTGCTTCGGCAGCTTTTGTTTTAGTGATCAGCAGCGCCTGGCCTTCGTTTTCAGCGGCAGCCTTCAGGTTGTTGGAGGCTACCACCTGGCTCATTGATTTCATGATCACATCATCAAACGTGATATCATTTAACTGCAGATCCTGTAAATGGTAACCCCAGCCTTCAAGCACCACATCCAGTTGCTCTTTTACGTGTTCAACAATATCTCTCCTTAATATCAGCACTTCCGACTGGCGTTTAGTGGCAACAAAGGCACGGATAGAGCCTTCAACCGTACGGATAAGTGCCTGCATCAGGTTGCGATCGTCAACAAACTTAAAAGCCACGTTTTTAATGGTCTCTTCCTGCTGGTCGAGTACCGAATACAGCAGCATCGCTTTAAAGTAAACATTGGCCTGGTCGAAGGTTACCGCCTGGAACTCCAGTTCCACTGAACGGTTTTGGATTGATATTTTTGAATAGATGCTTTCAATAAATGGCAATTTGAAATTAAGGCCGGGAGTTAAGATCCGGCGATACTTTCCAAAAATAGTAATTACGACGATAGTGCCCTGTTTTACAGACACAAATGACGAAAACAAAACTACCAGGATAATAAAAACAAAAATTAAAGTGCCTATTTCAGGTGTCATAACGAATAGATTTATGGCTATAAATATAATGGTAATTATTGGTGTGCTATTTGTTTTACATAAAAAGCATGAAATAAAAATGCGAAAACCATTATGAACTTAAAACGAACATTCGGAGCTATACTTACAGTGTTAGGTATTATAGGCCTGATTTATGCCGGTATTGAAATTATCAATCACAGTGGTAACTATACTACTCTTATTGTTGTAGGCGTAATAGCCGTTATGTTTTTCTTTACGGGTATAAGTCTTGTGCGTACCACTAATGATGATGCCAAGTAATTTGCGATAACATTAATATTTTAAGGGCGATATTCTTCCATCTGTAGTTATGCTTAGCCCGGATTGTTCAAAATCAGTGCTGGTTAACATTTTAATTCGGCTGGCCACCTGGTTCAGGCTGTCGGGGGTCAAACCGTTTTGGTGTGATTGTATGTTCGAAATAATCCGGCCGTTTAAAAACTCACCCTTTTTATTTAAGTAAACCTTTAACACGGGGGCCATACCGCAAATGCCCGCAACGCTTACGCATTTGTAAGTACAAAAATTACCGAGGCTGTAAGCAATCAGCCTGTTTTTGTAAAGCTCCATAGCGCGGCAAACGTGCGGGCCGTTTCCTAATATAATATCGGCGCCGGCATCAATGGCATTATGGGCGAAGGCATGTACATCGCCACGGTTTTCG
>Ga0206955_1155_pt1 | contig 17797 bp, 14 predicted proteins | sample Alteio_BWOrgHeat_34_FD_153247 | JGI IMG/M metagenome (GOLD analysis project Ga0206955, IMG submission 153247) | Enriched cells from forest soil in Barre Woods Harvard Forest LTER site, Petersham, Massachusetts, United States -... | ecosystem: Environmental > Terrestrial > Soil > Temperate forest >...
AGCGTATTGCTTCCCATCAGGATCTGTTCCAGTCTGGTTGCGCCCGTGATACCCATAATAATAAGCGGGATATCATTTCTGTGCACATAATTCGTCAGCGCATCGACAAAATCATTGTCTTCTTCGGCGACACATGAAATCCTTGCATCGGTGATCCCCGAAAGTTCTGTCTGCACGCTTTTCAAGGCCAGCTCGACAATTTTTTTCCTTGCGTCGTCGTCACTATCGAGAGGAGTGCCATCGGAACCGGCTTCAATGACATCGAAGACGTTGTATAGTATGATATGCGAATTAAAAAGTGTTGACGAAAGGTTCGCAGCAAACCTTGCGGCATTTTTTGACGTTTCTGAACATGTTTCGCCCCAACCTGCACGTAGTGAATGTAGACAGCGATCACTATGTAGAGCTGACAGACGATTACAAGGCGGAACGTGCAAGGCTTAATGAAATGATCAAGGAATATAATCCCGAATATTACTTCATACGCATGTTTGACTTTGTCGAAGCAATCAACCAGTTTGTTGTCGATAAAAATATCGATATGATCCTGACAGTGCCAAAGCATCATGGTTTCCTGTCGGCACTGTTCAAGACCTCACATACAAAGAAACTGGCATATCATAGTCATGTGCCAATCGTTGCCATCCATTCGTAAAGGCTGTGTGAATTCCAACTGCAGATGGATGCTATATGTGTGGTGATAAAGATTATGCTGCCGGCTCCTGCTGGCTTAGACAATGAAAACTGCCCAGTCCCCAGATCAGTTCTGTCGAGTCTATTCCAACCACTTCACGGCCGGGAAAACATTGCTGAATGGTCATCAATGCCTGGTCATCTTTTGCGCAGCGGAAAGTGGGGACGATGACGTATTTATTGGCAATGTAAAAGTTTGCATAAGAAGCTGGCAATCGCTGATCCTGGTAATGCACTTCGTCAGGCATCAGCAGCTCTACAATATTCAGGGGCTTTCCATTTGGAAGCCGCATTTTTTTTAAAGCGGACAAATTATCCTGCAACAACCCGTAATTCTGATCTTTTTTATTCTCCTCGACTGCTGCCAGGACCGTATTTTCATTCACAAATCTTACCGTATCGTCGATATGTCCGTCGGTATCGTCTCCGACAATTCCTTCTTCGACCCAAAGAATCTGTTCCACTCCATAATAATTTCGGAGAAAGTTTTCAATCTGGTCCCTGTTCAAATGCGGGTTCCTGTTCTTGTTGAGCAGGCATGCTGTTGAGGTGATTAGCGTTCCGTTTCCGTTAAAATCAACCGAGCCGCCTTCCATTACGATGCCGGGATGAAATACCGGCAAATTCAACTGGCCGCCTATCCTCGTGGGAATCGTATCGTCAAGTTCGTATGGCGGATATTTATTGCCCCAGGCGTTATATCCCCAATCAACGATGACTTTTCTTTGCGGAACATTGTGATGGACCAGGAAGGCAGGACCATGATCCCGGCACCAGGCGTCATTCGTGGGGTTCTGAAAAAATTCTACTTTTTCCAAATTCACATTTTCTTCCTGCAGGCAACGCAGGGCAAACTCCTGCATCGTATGATCATTAGCGTTAATGCACACTCTTTCGCTTTCAGCCAGGTATTTGATGAACCTGCAATAATAGGGATAGATGAGATGGATCTTTCCCGGCCAGGATGCTTCTTTATGTGGCCAGCTTAACCAGGTTGCAGTGTGCGGAGCAAACTCAGCAGGAAAATAAAAACCCAGTTCCCGGGGAGTTTTTTCCGGCGAAAAATTTTCTTTGGAAGAATCATGCTTCACTCCGGCAGACGGGCCGTTTGGTTTGCTTGTCAATTCGTGCATTTTATGGGTGCAAGGAATAAATTAACATGACTTATTCGTCAATATATCTTTTGGTAATGGGCAGGTAGGAGTCGATCCTGCGATCGCGCATGAATGGCCAATGTGTCCGGTAGCTGTCCGTTTTTGCCGTATCGATTTCCTGCACGACCACTTCTTCCTTGTCGTGCGAAGCCTGGTAGATCACGGATCCAAACGGATTGGCAATAAAAGATCCGCCCCAGAACTTCATTAATCCTTCCTGCTCTAATCCAACCCGGTTAACGCTCACGACGTGCACACCATTCGCGACGGCATGACTGCGCTGGATCGTTTGCCAGGCATTGAATTGCTCGGTATTCGTCGCCTCGTCCTGCGCAGTTGCCCAGCCAATGGCTGTGGGATAGAAAAGAATTTCCGCTCCCATCAGGGATGTGATCCTTGCCGCCTCCGGGTACCACTGATCCCAGCATATCAGCACTCCAAAATTGGCGTACCTCGTTTTAAAAATCTTATAGCCAAGATCACCGGGGGTGAAATAGAACTTTTCATAATAAGCGGGATCATCCGGAATATGCATTTTCCGGTATTTGCCAAGATAGGTTCCATCGGCATCGAGAACCGCCGTCGTATTGTGATAAATTCCCTGCGCTCTTTTTTCAAACAAGGAAGCGATAATCACGATTTGTAAAGAAGCGGCGAGTTGGGATAATACATCTGTCGATGGTCCCGGTATGGGTTCAGCGAGTTTGAAATGTTCATAGTCCTCTACATCGCAGAAATAAAGCGATGTAAAAAGCTCCTGGAGACAAACAATTTGCGCGCCTTTTGCTGCGGCTTCACGGATTTTTTCCGTCGCTTTCTGCAGATTGGCTTGTTTGTCATTTGTGCAGCTCATCTGCACCAAACCTATTTTTACCTTGCTCATGGGCCAGTGTTGAAAGCTGCAAAAATACATTTTTATGCAGGTCCTGATCACGAAAATTTATCGTGAACGAATACAATGGCATGAAAGGAATAGTGGTGACTGTCCGGGCAAAAATGGGACCCGCCTTGAAGCCGATTAATAATAATGGAAATTATCTGCCCATATGGCGCAGGAATGCAACGTGACTGGCAACAGCCTTATGTACGCGTGGATATTCGATATATACAACACCGTATTCTTTGCAGGCCTGCTTGATGATCTTGCTGATGGCAGGATAGTGAATATGGGAGATTTTCGGAAACAGGTGATGTTCGATCTGGAAATTAAGTCCGCCGACCAGCCAGCTGACGATCTTGTTCCTGGTGGCAAAATTGGCGGTGGTTTTGAGCTGATGAATTGCCCATTCATCGTCCATCTTTCCAGTTTCCTGGTTGGCTACGGGAAATGCTGTATGTTCTACGGTATGAGCAAGCTGGAAAACCAGGCTCAATACAAATCCGGCAACACATGAGAAAACAAGGAAGCCAACCACCCAGTGGCCAAATCCAACCATGTAGATAGGCAGTCCGATGAATAAAAATGCATTGATCAGCTTAAAGCCCCAGAACACCAGGTGATCTGAAAGTTTCATCTTCTTTAGTGGCATTGTACCCACTTTGCTCTTAAAGTATTTCTGGTAGTCCAGCAGAAATATCCAAAAAATATAAAGAAGCGAATAGAAGATCCAAAAATAGAGGTGCTGATATTTGTGCAGCTTGCGTTTCTTTTGAGTTTCGCTCATCCTCATCCATGGCTGAATGTCGATATCGTCGTCGATACCGTCTACGTTAGTATAGGCGTGGTGAATAACATTATGCTTCATGTTCCACATATAGCTGTTACCTCCAAGAATATTCAGGGAGAACGCTGCAATATGATTTATCCATTTGTTTTTACTGAAGCTGCCGTGAGCCCCATCGTGCATCACGTTGAAGCCGATCGAAGCAACGAATCCTCCAAGAAGAACACATTCCAAAATAGCCCAAATGGCCGCCGGTGTAAAAAAAACCAGATGTATATAAAGAAAAACAAATCCTGTGATGAGAATGATCGCTTTAATAAAAAGGCTCAGATTGCCCGTAGGGGATTTACCTAGACTATCAAAGTAAGAGCTAATCCTGTTTTTTAATTCACTGTGAAACGAGTGAGGAATATTGGAAAATTTCGGTATTGCCATCTAACAATTTGTATTTGTGGATTAGAGACTGCGAAGGTACATCTTTTCGGGACACCGCGCTGTTAAATTCCACACAAAATGAACGCGTTTATCTGCACATTGTTGTCAATGAGGCACTAAATAAATTCAAATGTGAAATAAAAAAAATGCTGCCATAACATGTGACCTGATTTTCGGTACAAATTGACAGATTATCTGCTATGTATCTAACTGCACAAAAGCATCCATTGTGCGTACGCCCAGGGTCTTTTCGGTGGTGAATGCTTCGGCAAATGGAACGCCGATCATCTTACCAAAAAGCTGGTGCCGTCCGATGACAGCCTGAAAGAAATCGGGAGTGGAGATATAGGTCTGCGGTTCATTTTCGCTGTAATCTGTGGAATGAAATTGGGAAGAATACGCCTGGATAGAATCCAGCTTTCGTTGAAACACCGGGCTGACGTCATAAACAAATGAAGGAACAGAAATGCGGTCCTGCATGAAATGAAAAATATATTTTGGGCGCCATTGTTCCTGTGCCAGTCCGTCATTGTCTACCGTTTCAATTTTTCTGAGACCGCTCAGGAAACAGGCGTCGGCGATGAGATGACCTGCACGGCCATGATCGGGATGCCGGTCTTCCAGCGCCGCTGCAAAAACAATCTCCGGCCGGTATTTCCTGATCGACCTGATGAGCAGCCGCTGGTGTTCTTCGTCATTTTTGAAAAATCCATCCGCCATAGCCAGATTTTCTCGTACATCAAGGCCCATAATTTCGGATGCTTTTTTCGCTTCCTGTTCACGCAACTCAGCATTGCCCCTGGTTCCCAATTCGCCGCGGGTGAGGTCGATCACGCCTACTTTTTTGCCGTAAGATTTCTCCATCATGAGTGTGCCGGAACATCCCAGCTCAACGTCATCCGGATGTGCAGCAATTGCCAGTATATCCAATTTCATATTGAAAAATTAGAGACGCAAAAGTAGAACATTTGGGCGGCTGTCCTATGCAATTTTTGCTATTGAACCTTTCGGTAATCCAACGGTTACTATATGCGCATTCTTGGCGGTTTTCACATTGTTTTCGTAGCTTCGCACTCCGTAAAATTAATTAATATGGCATATGATGTAATAGTTCTAGGAAGTGGCCCAGGCGGTTATGTAGCCGCCATTCGCGCTGCCCAATTGGGATTCAAAACCGCTATCATTGAAAAGGAAAGTCTGGGTGGAATTTGCCTGAATTGGGGTTGTATTCCTACCAAAGCCCTGCTCAAATCGGCGCAGGTATACGAATATATCAAGCATGCAAAGGACTATGGCATCAATGCCAGCGGGAGTCAGGATTTTCCTGCCGTGATCAAGCGGAGCCGCGGCGTTGCAGACAAAATGAGTCGTGGTGTTCAATTCCTCATGAAGAAAAATAAGATCGACGTGGTCATGGGCTATGGCAAGCTCAAGGCCAAAGGCCAGATCGAAGTTACGGCGGCCGACGGCAAAACGCAGGTGGTCGAAGGCAGGCATATCGTTCTGGCAACGGGTGGGCGTAGCCGTGAGTTACCCAATCTCAAACAGGATGGAAAGAAAGTGATCGGATACCGTGAAGCCATGGTGCTTCCTCAAATGCCCAAAAGCATGATCATCGTTGGCAGCGGAGCCATCGGCGTTGAGTTCGCCTACTTTTATTACAGCATGGGCACAAAAGTGACCATCGTTGAATTCCTCCCAAGAATAGTACCGGTTGAGGATGAAGAGATTTCCAAAGAACTTGAAAAAGTGTATAAGAAATATGGTATGGACATCTATATCAACAGTGAAGTGACCGCTGTTGATACGAGCGGCAATGGCGTAAAAGCCAAGGTCAAAACGCCGACGGGAGAGATTACACTCGAAGCCGACGTGGTGTTGAGTGCAATCGGCATCTCAGCCAACGTGGAAAATATCGGACTCGAAACCCTGGGCGTTAAAACTGATAAAGGAAAGATTGCAGTCGATAAATTCTACCAGACCAATGTGAGCGGTGTTTACGCGATCGGCGATTGTGCGCCGGGGCAGGCCCTTGCACACGTTGCCTCCAAAGAAGGAATTATCTGCATTGAAAATATCGGGTACAATGAGAAAAAATTTGCGCATCAGCCCGAACCAATAGATTATAATAATGTCCCTGGTTGTACCTATTGTACGCCGGAAATTGCATCGGTGGGGCTGACGGAAAAGCAGGCCCGCGACGCCGGATACGAGGTCAAAGTGGGCAAATTCCCGCTCAGCGCTTCAGGAAAAGCATCTGCAGCAGGGCATACCGAAGGTTTCATCAAGGTTGTATTCGACGCCAAATATGGCGAATGGCTGGGCACGCATATGATTGGGTACAATGTCACTGAAATCATTATTGAAACCGTTGTCGGACGCAAACTGGAAACGACCTATCACGAAGTACTAAATAGCATTCACCCGCATCCAACCATCAGCGAAAGTGTCAAAGACGCAATAGAAGTAGCCTACGGCGAAGCGATTCATCTATAGACCTTCGCCTGACAAAGGAGCTTTAACGGCGAGCGCAATTTTTGTGCGGATTCAATTTTTGCCGAAGGCATCGCACTGCGATCATTGCAAAATCAGTCAAGCCGGAATATTATGCAGACTTCCATCTGGGAAAAGGAAAGTTTTTATGCGCCGAGAGACGTTGTCATCATTGGCAGCGGCTTTGTAGGTCTTTGGTCTGCTTACTATCTCAAGAAAAAGAACCCGCGCCTGTCAATTCTCATTGTGGACAGGGGAAATATTCCAACGGGCGCAAGTACCCGAAATGCCGGCTTTGCATGTTTTGGCAGTGTCACCGAGCTGATCGCAGACACTATGAGTATGGGTGAAGAGAACATGCTCGATATTGTCGAAATGCGCTACAAGGGACTCAGAAAAATCAGGAGGACCTTCAAAAATTCTACTATTGGCTACCAGGAAAACGGCGGTTACGAGTTGATCGCGAAAGAACAGGCAACCGACGTCAATGTTCTGCGCAGCAATATCGACTGGCTCAATCAAAAACTTAAGCCAATCACGGGAAAGACAAAAACTTTTCAGATCGCTGACGAAAAAATTTCAAATTTCGGATTTGCGGAGCTGAGCCACCTGATTGAGAACAAACTTGAAGGGCAACTTCACGCCGGAAAGTTTTGCCAGGCATTGCTTCGACTGGTACAGTCGATGGGCGTCACCGTACTGAACAATATCGATGTCACTCACATCGAAAAAATAAACGGACGTTTCGAATTGATCAATTCCATCTCGAACCCCCTGCTCGCTGAACGTCTGCTGATCTGCACCAACGCCTTCGCAAAGCAACTTTTGCCTGAGTTGGACGTGCAGCCGGCCAGAGGCCAGATCCTGGTCACTTCTCCCATCCCGGGCTTGAAATTCAAAGGCACTTTTCACTACGATGAAGGATTCTATTATTTCAGGAATCTCGGGGAGAGAGTCTTGCTGGGCGGCGCACGTAATAAAGCTTTTGACGAAGAAACTACTTATGACCTTGTCACATCAGAAAAGATCCAGCAGGAGCTTGAGACATTTCTTCGCGAGAAAATATTACCTGGTGAAACTTTTACCATCGAACACCGGTGGAGCGGAATCATGGGAGTTGGATCAGAAAAAAAACCGCTCCTGAAGGAAATTCAGGATGGGATGTTTTGCGCTGTACGAATGTCCGGAATGGGCGTCGCACTTGCACCGCAGATTGGAAAAATTATCGCCGATAAACTTCACTAAGAATATTTCTCCATTGTCAGCCCGAATTGATCAGCAGATTTGCCATTCTGTTCTGTTCAATTCAAATCAGCATTCAAAGTTTTACCAGTTTGGAAATGGTTCTCGATTTGCCGTCATCGCAATGCACATAATAAATTCCGCTTCTCAGCGGTGAAATGTCCAATTGCTGAAGATGCTGATTCATTTTTAGGGACATTACCTGTTGGCCCAGTCCGTTGTAAACCTGGATGGAAATGGATCCTGAAGAAGCGCCGGGCGTCTGGATATAAATAGAAGTTGAGGCAGGATTCGGGTAAACTCTAATCCCGGCTTCGATCGTTTCGGTTCCCGGAAGTAACAAGGGCTGTTGCGCCAAAGCCCTGGAAGCAGGGGTATTGAGTATGCCATTGCGGAAACCGCCCGGAACAAAAAGACTGCGAATTCTGTCACGCTGGCCCTTTGTAAAAATGTTGAGACAGGCGTCATTGGTGAAATCCATATAGTTCATATACATATCACCGTTAGGACCGTTACCGCAGGTCACTTTAATGCCATCGGGGCATCCCCTTGTCGGTCCCTGTTGTGGAGGCGTATCGGCCACCAGGTCATCGCCGCAGGAGGCATCGCCCCAGGTATGGATCAGGTTAAGCCAGTGGCCGATCTCGTGCGTCGTTGTTCTGCCTTTATTGAAAGGGGCCTGCAACGATCCTGTCGTTCCGAATACTGCATAATGTATCACGACACCATCTTTATCCCTCGCAGCTCCCGGTATGCTTGAATAACCCAGCACTCCGCTCGACAGGCTCGTTACCCAGATATTCAGGTATTCTTCAGCGTCCCAGGGATCATCACCGCCGGTCGCTGAAGATTTCACGTCATCATTAAGTCCGAAGGATTGAATGTTAGTGTGTTTGCGCACAATGCCGGAACTGGGATTTCCCGAGGGATCCACATTGGCAAGTTTGAAATTGATTCCGCAGTCTGCAGCCACGGGACGAAAGACTTCCGGCGTATTCACAGAATCAGGATTTAGCCGGCGATAGTCCTGGTTCAGCACTTCGATCTGTGATTTTATTTGTGCGTCGGAAATATTTTGACTGCCGGAGTTGTACACTACATGTACCACCACAGGAATTGTAATAATTTCAGGAACAGAAAAAGAAGTCGATGTATCTGTGGAGTTAATACCGTGGGCAAGAATTTTTTTTGTGAATGATTCTATTGCAGCGAGCCTGGTAGAAAAACCCGGCGCCTTGTTGATGAGTTCTTGCCGGTATTCGGCAGCACTGCACTGTGCCTGGGAGTAGGCAGTCAGGTGAGCAAAGGAAACAATCAGTACCAGTAAAAATAATCTCATAGATTTTTTTCAGCCGGTAATTCACAAGCATGGATCAGCAGATCAGACCATCATAAGGATTGAATTAAGTGTGTCGCAGGAATATTGGAAAAACTTGAAGATGCAATAACCCGGCCCGGGCAATTGGACTTTTTTTCACTAACTACAAGGTTAATAACAGGAGATTGGTGGTCGCTACTCAGAGAAGATTAAGGCTGAATATCACTTGAAGAGAGCATCCGGAAAGATGGTTGGTCAAAGGTGGTATTCCAGACGATAAGCTCTTATAAAACAAGCGTTTTTTCGCGACAATACCTAATTTTTTAAGGTAATTTTTTGCACCCGGATTGGGGTTTGCAAGGAGCCGAACCTTAATTTTGCGCTTCATTTCCACATATGTTCAAGAAAATACCCGTTTTTGCTCTTTTGGTCACAGCAGTTTTTGCCTGTAACAATCCGTCCTCTACAACTTCTGATTCCACCGAACCTGCCGCCAATGAAACTCCGGTGATCAATTACAGTGTGGTTAATGTATATCCACATGATACGACTGCCTACACCGAAGGGTTCATGGTGCACGACGGACAATTATTTGAAAGCACCGGTTATACGGAGGAATCACCCAGTTCGAGATCCTTGTTTGGCGCCGTAGATCTGAAGACAGGGAAAATTCAAACCAAAGTTGAAATTGACAAGAAAAAATATTTTGGAGAAGGAATTACTTACCTCAACGGGAAATGGTACCAGCTTACCTATACAACCAAGGTTGGATTTGTGTACGACGGAAAAACATTCAAACAAATAGGCCAATTCACATTTCCGAGTGAACAGGGCTGGGGCATGACCAACGACGGCACTTACCTCCTGATGAGTGATGGCACCAGCAATATCAGTTATCTCGACCCCAATAATTTCAAACTTATCAAAATACTCGGCGTTACCGACAATAACGGGCCGGTAAATAATATCAACGACCTCGAACTGATCAATGGATTTATTTATGCCAACCAATGGCAAACCAACTACATTCTTAAAATCGATCCCGCGAGCGGCAAAGTGGTGGGCAAATTAGACCTGACCTCTCTTGTGAACGAGGCCAAAAACAAATATCCTGATAGCGACACGCTGAATGGTATTGCGTATGATTCCGTCAGCAAAAAGATTTATGTTACCGGGAAATTGTGGCCGAATATCTACGAGATCAAATTCAATCTCTGATCTTTTCATTCGCCCAGGACATATACCAATGAACTGCATTTCTCCTTGTCGGCGCCGGTTTTGAGATTCGATATCGCGCCGCGATAAAATCCCGCAGGCAGTCTGGAGCTTCCTGTTTTGTATTTTTCACTGAGCAGGCTGATATAAAAAGCATCAAACCACATCGGCACAACCTCGTGCACGGTGAGTCCGTGTCTGGAGGTAAGTTCTCTCATTGACCCTGGTGAAAAATGATAAAGGTGACGTGGCACATCATAAGCCGCCCAGTACTGGCCATAGTATTGTCCGTCATAAGAAGTGTAATTCGGGACGGCAATAATTATCCTGCCCTTTTTCTTCAGCATTTCAACCAGGCGACCCATGTACGCGTGAAGGTCGTGCACATGTTCCAATACATGCCACAATGTAATTGCATCGAACGCTTGGGATCCGAAGGAATTGATTTCTTCCACGGGCAGCAATTTTATGTCGTGAATATCTGCGGCCCTTTTTCTTGCATTTTGATCCGGTTCAAGGCCAACGCCGATCCAACCCGATTGATTCATATGGGCAACAAATGCACCCGTGCCCGCTCCTATATCGAGCAGGCGGCCCTGTTCCTGCATCTGCTTTTTCCCAAGCGATCTTTCAATCAATTTCCTTTTTGTCAGAAGCGTCCTTTTCCGAACCCTGTGATAAAGGCGGTTGACGATACCCTTATTTGTTTCGGTATGCGAAATATAATCTTCGGATTGATAATATGGAGAAATCGAAGATGCATCCGGCACGTGCTGCGTAAACCTCAAAGTACACCTGCCGCATTCCCAGATCTCAAATTCTTTTCCGGATACCGTATGGTCCTTCGCTTTTAGCGCGAAGGAAATTGCTGCTGATCCACATACCGGACAGGAATTATAATCGATGAATTTTTCAGCCATAAATTGAAGCGCAATATAGTGAGCACCTGTGATTTTGCATTGTGCTAATTAAGGCCAGTGCCAGTTCCTTGCCAGTAGGCAGGTTCATATGTTTTAAATGCAATGGTGGGTCTTTGAATTGCCTGTGTATGGCTGGTGCGGTGCTATTTACAATATTTTTTGGAAGAAACACGGGTGAAATCATCAGATCCCGGCCGTGGAGCGGTCTTGGAAAAGTGATTTTTTTTAAGAACAGGTGTCCTGCACCTAGGTGTAGGACACGTGAAAGAATTCAATTTTCCGCCAATTTTTTTTAACCCTTTTGCAGAAGCTATTTAGCCTTTGCCGGTAAATCGGGTGATGCCCGGTCTATTTTTCTGTCTGAAGTGTTTGCTGGTTACCTGTAGATTCGAGGTTCCAGCCGTGTGAAGAAAAATGGAAGAGGATTATAAATAAAGCACCGATGCCGATCACCAATGCGATGATCCACCACATTTTCTTTTTGGTGGCCTCCTCGTCTGTGTGAAGCAATTCATTCATTTCCACGCTCGTTCTTTCCGTATCTCCGACCAATAATACGTGGCGGGCATCCGAGCGGATGACTTTTGTGGCTGGAACTGGCTGCAGGAAAAATGGATTCCCCAGGGAGGATTCAAAAACTATATTGCCTGTGGCATCTTTTTTTAATTCACCGACACCTTCCCACCTCACCTGATTCTCATCGCTGATCCGGTTCCGCAGGCCGTAGGCAAATTCATTGTAGATCTTCAGCGCTTCGTATTCTGCAATCTTTTTTTGATGGGCAAGAAAGGTGAAGAAATCCCTCGCAGGCGCATCCATATTCTTGTCGAACCTGAAATAATAAAGTGGGGGAAGCATATTCTTCGTGCTGGTATCTACGCTCGCGGGAAGCGTTTCCATAAATATCGATCCCAGTCCGGGGATGCTGATACTTTTATGCTGGAACAAATAGCTGTTCAGGATCTCAAACATAAATGCGTTATAGAATGAATTACTGCCCGCTGTAAGGCACACAAACTACAAACTCGCTGCAAGATATAAAAATCATTTTTGGGCAAAGGAGAAGATAACACCGCCAAGGATATTAATTCCATAGACCTGGTATTGGTGCCAGCGTTCGTATTTGTTATTAAAGATGTTGTTCATCTGGAACCATAAATTCACTTGTTTGGTGATCCTGAATTCAACACCAGCATTGAGGTCCAATCCACGATCACCTGTATGCGAAGATCCATCTTTATCGAGATAAGGAGCGCCGTCAAATGCCCAGAGGTCGCTCTTCAGCCAAAGATCTTTGAGGATCTGCCATCTGAGCGCGGTTGTGAATTCAAACGGAAGCAATCCCCATGCCTTTTGCTCTTTTTTGATATTCGTGTATTGATTGATGTTCACGCCGGCGGTAATATTGAATTGTTCACCCTGCGTATAAGTGATCTCCCCATGCATTTTGAAATCCTGCAAATGATCGTATCGGATCACGAAAGTCTTTCCATCAATACTATCGTTGACAAACAGGGGAATATTCCACGATTCGGCGAAACCGAGCTTCGCCGCGTAAGAAATATGGTTATTCAGCGAGCCTTTGAATCCGCCGTAGAATTCCTGTACCCGCGTATTCAGAAGGTCGGTGGGTTGAGCAAGCCATGGATTCAAACCTTCATAGCGCTGATAGCTGCCTTTTTCATAGTATCCCACCCAGCCCAGTTGTAATGTAAATTGTTGATTGTTGGTCGTAAGATCTGCCCAGATATTTGGAAGCAGGTGAAAGTTTTTATTGTCCCAGCTCGGCGTCATCTCTGCATGTAAATTCAGATTGCCATTCTTATAGATCAATGCAGGTGACACCAGATAATAGTTGTTGTTGATCGTCGATACACTGTTGAGCCTGTAATTGGTGAGACTGGCAGTAAGCCCGAGATCGAACGAGAATTGTTTATTGAGCGTTTTCTGCAAGGGAAGATTCAGCACTGTATTGGCTTCCGAGGCCTTCGGCGAATGGTTGTCACTGAATACATCCACCTGTATGGTCGGATTATAGGTGAGACCGAATTCTGTTGGTACCGTATTCCGCAGTCCAAATTTTCCGTTGAATGTCTGGAACCTTTGCTTCAGATTGTCTTTGTCAAATTTCAGCGTATCGGGCTGAAAGCCGTAGAGATAATATCCCTGGTTCTTAAACCCGAGGCCCCCACTCCATTCCAGGTTATTCTTCGTTTTCACGGTTCCGGAAATTCCGATATCTGCCAGGTCATTTTTTTGATAAGGCAGACTTCCCTTGGAAGCATATCCTTCGGCAAATGCATTGAAGAAAGTAGACTGACCATCGCCGAAACTGAATCCTGCCTTTAAGTAAGGCTGATGCACATTGCCGATACCTGCTTTAATATAATTATCATTCCTCCATGCTAAAAGAGAATCTACCTGGAGCGCCACCGGGTTCAGCGTCGAAGGCTGATAGTTGAGAAATAAATATTGGGAGGGAATAAGGTAGTTCAACTTTGGCCTTGTGCTGTCCACCACCGGAGGAGCGGCATTGAAATTAATTTTCACAGCGTCCCTCAGCACTGGCTTGAACGTCGACGTAATATTGATCGTCTTGCGTTTGCTGGTATCCTGAGCATGCAAGCCCGCACAGAAAGTTAAAAGGCCGAGAACAAAAAGAATCAGAATTTTTCCGGGCATGAATTTCATGTTAGATCATTAGTTGTCATTATTCACTTTGCTGCCTTTGTTTTCTTCGGCAGTCACCTGGCTCAAGCGTTGCTGAGCCTGCTGGCGGAGATCTTCAATTTTTGCATTGTCCACCACGCTCTTAAAAGTTGCCTTGGCATTGAAATAATCTTTTTCCTTATAATAAATTTCTCCGAGTAACATGTAGGCTTTTGTGACCCATAGTTCGTAAGAGCCCGATTTGTTGATCACTTCAAACGCAGCTTTTTCTGCATCCTTGAGCTGGTTTCCCGCAAAGAGGCAATCTGCAATCTGATAACGGGCTTCGGCGCCATATGCGGCCTTGCTTAGCTGGGCAACTATCCTGTAATACTGCATGCCTGCCTCACACTGATTGTTGGTTTGATACGATTTGGCGATGATCATATTGCCGAGGATCTTGTCGTCGGTGCTGAGGCCTTTTTGATTGATCAGGTCCTTGGCATTCTCAACTGCGTCGGACCATTTCTGTAATTCAAACTGGCTCCTGAGCAAACCTCTCATTGCTTCCATCTTGTTTTCATCAGTTGTAGCAAAATCTTTCAATTTCGAATAGTACTGTTCTGCCTTTGCATAGTCCTTAATATAAAAGAAATTCAATCGCGCCGCCTGCAGCAATGATTTTTCCGCGAATTTATTGGGCGCCTTGTCGCCAACGGCTTCATAGCCAGGAACTGCTTTTTGCCAGTTTTTCTGATTGACGTAGATCTCGCTCTTGTAGTAATTGGCTTCGAGCGAATATTTTCCGTCGGGAAAACGGCTCAGGTAGTTGTCAAATTTTTGGGTTGCAGCAGTAAAATTACCATCGTTAAACTGCACTTCGGCTTCCTGGTAAGCCAGTTGATCTTCCTGGCTTGCCGAGACGTTTATACCTATTTTCTTGGCAAAGTCGACATATTCCGCGCTTCTGCCTTCCTCTACATAAATGGACTTTGCACTCTCCATTGCATCCTGCGCTTCAGATGAATTCGGATATTGTTTCAGCAGCGCATTGTATTGATTGAGTGCTTCCGCATTGTTGTCGAGATTGTAATAAGCGATGCCCGCGCGCAGGTAAGCCCTTGGTTTCAGCGCATCATTTCCGGGAGCATTGATCACGTTTTTGAGATAGGGCAAAGATTCCCGGAACTGTTCGTTGGCCAGATATGTATTGGCTATTTCCATATTTGCATCCGGAACAAGTCCTGATGCAGGAAATTTCCGGATCAATCCATTGAGCAGGTTGATCTTTTCATTTCCGTTGTTCACGCCGGCGACCATTGCTTTCTGGAAAGTTGCATAATCGCTCGATGGCCAGGAATAGTCGATCACTTTGTTGTACATGGACAGCGCGGTCTTGAAATCGCGGTTCATGTAGTAGCAGTCGGCATCGCGCACAAATGCATCCTGTTCAAGAGGTGAAGAATTTATTTTGGGAGAACGGGAAACCTGTTCAAAAAATCCCTGTGCCTGTTTGTAATTTTCTTTTTTGAGGTAGCAATAGCCAAGATTGTATTTTGCGTGCGCCGGGTTGGCTTCACCATTCGTTGGAGAGGTTTTCAGGTATTCGTAGAAATAAGGAATGGCGTCGTCGATCCTGTTCAGCCGGTATGCAATTTCTCCTTTCCAGAAATTCACATAAGGCGCCACTGGCGCGTTTCCCGGTTGTGCAAGCGCTTTATCAAGAAGATCGTTCGCCGCAATCAGCATCCCGTCGTTGATCATTTCTGTTGCGCGTCCTAGGAGAACACGGGGATACACCTGCTTTGCCGCAGGTGACGGACTCTTTACACTATCCATCAATGCCAAAGCGTCTTTGTAATTGCTGGTATTCGCCAACACATTCACCAATAACTCGCGGGCTTCGTTGGCGTAAGTAGACAAAGGAAATTGCTGAAGAAATTCCCTAAACTCATTCAATGCAACGTCCTGGTAGCCGAGTTCAAAAGAAAGCTTTGCATAATTAAATTTTGCGATTCCCTTCTGGGCGCTGTCGCTGCTGTTGTCAGCACAAACCTGGAATGCATTTCTTGCATTGGCTTTTTGGCCAAGTTTCAGATAGGTATCTCCGAGCAGGTACATCGCATTCTGAGCGAGGGAATCTTCTTTTCCACCCAACTGCCTGAATCCCTCGATGGCTTTATCGTAGTTTTTTGTTTGGTAATAGCAATAAGAAAGTTCATAGAGGTCCTGCCTCGACATTTTTTTTGCCTTGGCTGCATATTGCTCGAGGTATGGCAGGGCCCTGGCAAAATCCTTTTGTTCGTAGTATCCGTGCCCGGCCAGTTGCTTCAACTCTGTTTCATAATATTGTCCGCCCTTCGCCAGCTTGGAGGCAGCATAGGAGATGGCTTTTTCTTTCTGTCCCTGCACCAGGTAAATATTTGCGATGTAGTAAGGAACCACGCCTTGGTATTTTGGGTCTGTTTCCACCACGCTAAAAGCGTTTAGGGCTTCACGATAGTTCTTTTGGGAAAAACAGATGAATCCGTAGTAATAATTGGCGTCGATATAGTTTGGATCTTTTGGCAGCTGACGGATTGCATCAAGCAACGGTTTTGCCTTGTCAAATTGATTGCGCGTGAAATAGCTATACCCTTCATGAAATTTCAGGTCGGCGATTTCCTTGTTGCTCAGGTTGTCGATATTGCTACTTTCGTAGAGCCGTGAAGCTGTGGTAAAATCCTCACGACGGAAATAGTATTCGGCAAGATGAAAGCTGAGCATTTGCGTCCTTGCCAGGTTATTTTCATTCCCGATGAATTCATTCGCGGGTGCTACAGCGCTGCTGTCGTTTTGTTTGAGTGCACAAACCAGCGTGTAATATTTTATTTCCTGGTAGTTCAGCGATTCATCGCTTCGGTCTATGGGCCGGAGTTCCGACTGAAGATCCCTAAAAAGAGGATAGGCGAGGCTATAATACTCTTTCTGATAATACTCTTTAGCCTGTTTGAAAGTTCCCTGCGGATCATTGAGGTAGAGGGTCTGCTGCGCCGTCAAAGAGGTAACGATGAAAATGATGAAAACAAAAAGGATCGAGTGTTTCATCCGGAATAGATTGTTTTATACGGATCTCCTTTGAAGCAAATGTGCTGAATCCATGTCCAACCAGCTTACACCTCAGGGTCCATAGCGTTTTTTAACGCGCTAAAGTTTCTAATTATTTTGTCTTTCACCAAACATCGTTCCAAACAGGTGTGGATAACTGTCAGGATTAACATTTCTTTAGTGATGTGTGTGTGAGAATTCAAATCCTTTACATTTGAGAACAAAAATTTGCGCTTAATGAAAAGACTCTTATCAACCTCTTACACCGAAACCAGTTTTAATCTTGCTACTTTTCTTCTACGTTGTTGTTTCGCTTTCTTAATCTGTCTCAACCATGGCGTGCCAAAGCTTGCTCATTTCGGCGAATGGCAGCATAACTTTTACAATTTTCTCCATCTCGGCCAGCCGCTTTCTTTGATCCTGAGCATATTTGCGGAAGTTTTTTGTGCCATGCTGCTGGTGTTGGGCATTTTTTCCCGGCTCGTCGCCTTTGTGCTGGTAGTTGACACATTTGTTGCCGCATTCATTTTTCATCATGGGCAACCCATCAAAAATTTTGAGGACGCGCTCATTTTCTTCACCGGATTCCTCCTGATCGTGTTGGTAGGTCCCGGCAAATGGAGTGTCGATGGAATGACCGGCCGCTAATCATTCAATGAACAGCCGATATTATTTTTTAGTCGATTTACTTTAGCAGGTCAAGCGTCCTGAACATTTTTTGCACTGTCCGCGAAGAAGAACCATCATAGTTGTTCACGATGATTGCAAAAATATATTCGTGTCCGTCCTTTGAAACCTGGTATCCGGCATAACTTTTTGCCCCGCCAATGGAACCGCTTTTCATTTTCATCCCATTGATCTCGGGTAAAGCGTGATAAAATGAATTGTACCAGGGGCGTCCTTTTGCAAAACTGAGCGCCTTCACCA
>Ga0206955_1156_pt1 | contig 17730 bp, 18 predicted proteins | sample Alteio_BWOrgHeat_34_FD_153247 | JGI IMG/M metagenome (GOLD analysis project Ga0206955, IMG submission 153247) | Enriched cells from forest soil in Barre Woods Harvard Forest LTER site, Petersham, Massachusetts, United States -... | ecosystem: Environmental > Terrestrial > Soil > Temperate forest >...
CATGCGTGAACTGTATCATTGATGCCCGGAAATCCTCAAAATAAGGGTGCGCAAATTTCCACTGCTCAAAGTAGTGGTGCAATGCGGCCTGGAACAATGAGTCGCCAAGTGTGTACTGCAGGTTGTAGAGCATAGAGGCAGTTTTGAAATACACAAGTCCGTACCCGCCCCCATGATTGAGCGCACTATTGAAGTCATCTGAGTGGGTGTTAATGGCTATCTCGTTGTGATTGAGCGCATCGTTGGTATAACGATTCAGCACATTACGGTCGAGCACATTCCCCGGCTCTGTAAAATGCCGCCTGTAGGCCGACTTAGGAGCTTTCACCACGGTAGTATCGCCATCTATCCGGCGCAGCCCCCATGCAGTTAAGAACTGGGTGAATCCTTCATCCATTGCTGCACGATAGGTTTCGTTGCTGCCCACCTGTCCGTAAAACCAGTTATGACCTATCTCGTGGGTCAGCAGGCCGCGGTAACCCGGTTCCGAACCGCCGTCCAGCGTCAGCATAGGGTATTCCATGCCGTCCTGTGCGTCTGCAGCTACTATCTTCGGATATCGGTACAGACCTATATCTTCAGAGAAGGTCTTGATGATCTTCACCATATAGTCCGGGGCATTCTGCCAGCCTGCGGCATGAGGTTCCTGCACTATGGCTACGCATTCTATTCCGTTCCAGTACGCAGTGCCTATACGAAAGGAGGGGTCTGCCGTGAACGCAAAGTCATGCACATTGTTGCCTGTGAAGTGCCATACCTTACGGTCCCCTTTTATATAGGGTACGATGGTAGACGGTGGTTCATTCCATTTTTTGCCTGCAAAGTTCTTTATGTCCAGTTTTTCCCTCAGTGTGTCGGGCAGCACTTCCTTCCTGTTCTGCAGCACACCGGTAGCCTCCACAATGTAGTTGGATGGGAAGTCAAGTGTGACATCATAAAGGCCATAGTCGCCATAAAATTCCTTATTCAGGTGCTGGTAGGTGTCCCACCCATGCATGCGGTCATACACGCACATTTTAGGGAACCACTGCACGCCGTTATAGTGCATAAAACCCCATGCATTATACATCTGCATCCGGCGACGGGTGAGGCCGTTGTCGTAGTATGTATTGAAGTTCATTTTAATGATCACCTTACCGCCGGGAGCAAGGGGGTGGGGTAGATACACTTTCATGATAGTATTGTCCAATTCTGTTTTTGCCACCGCTCCATCAACCTCTATCTTTTCTGTTGTTGTTCCCAGTCCGGCGGCTTCTTTTTTGCCCATTTTGGTCGGTACCTTATTGGCATGTTCCAGTTCGTGCAGGTGTGAGCTGTTCACGAACGCATTCTGGTAGAGATGAAAATATACATACTCCAGAGTGTCGGGCGAATTGTTCCAGTAGGTAAGTTCCTCCGCGCCTTCAATACGATCGTCGTCCTCGTGCATGATGGCAGCTATCTTGTACTGCACATCCTGCTGCCAGTAATCCTTGTCAGGCATCCGGTTTCTCCAGTATAGCTCATTGCGGCTGTTCCTGAAATCGTTATCATTCAACTGCGCGGAAAGATCGAAAACAATACTCGTGATCAGAAATGTGAATAGCAGGCGTAAACGCATAGTGGAGATTTGCGGATAAAAATAGAATATAAAAGGGAAAGAGTTTTGCCCCTGTTCATAACGTGGTACACGAGGCGCAATAGGGGTTTTTATAAAATTTCTCCCTTCGTATTTGTTTATCTTATCGCAATATCGTAATATTGCGATTGATTATAAAAATATGGGAGCTACCAAGTCTGATCTGTTTACAAAGGAACAGAATGAATTTGCCAGTATGGCGAAGGCAATAGGTCATCCGGCCCGTATTGCCATATTGCAACAGCTTATTAAAACCAATGCCTGCATCTGTGGCGATCTTGTAGAGGAACTGGGACTGGCACAACCAACTATCTCACAGCACTTAAAAGAGTTGAAAAATGCCGGGATCATTCGCGGAGCGATAGAAGGTGCAAGCGTATGTTATTGTATCGATCCCACAGTATGGAGAAAGTACAGGAAGTTTTTCAATGAGTTTTTTGCAGATGTGAGAGTGGCCGGCAAGGGGGAATGCTGCTGATATTTTTCGGATAAGATAGATCATAAAACGACGACAATGGCAACAGTCAAACACAAAGTACTATTCGTGTGCATTCACAATTCAGCACGCAGCCAGATGGCGGAGGCCTTCCTTAATAAATTAGGCCAGGAAAATTTTGAAGGGGAGAGTGCAGGTATAGAGCCGGGCAAACTGAACCCTAACGTAGTGCAGGTAATGCAGGAAGCGGGAATAGATATAAGTAACAATGAGACCAAGGACGTTTTCAGTATGTTGAAGCAGGGTAAGATGTTTGACGCCGTGGTAACTGTATGTGATGCTGCCAGTGCTGAGCGATGCCCCGTATTTCCCGGAAAGTCAAAAAGGGTTAGCTGGTCATTCCCCGACCCATCGCAATTTAAGGGCAGTAAAGAAGACATACTGGAAGGGACAAGACAGGTGAGGGATGAAATAAAGAGGAAGGTGGAGCAATTCGTTGAGGATGCCAGTGATCTGAAATACTGGATATAAATTATTCATATAAAAAACCAAAAACATGAAACTATCGGAAGTTAAAGAACATTTGCACAATATTGAGGGAGTGAACTTTCAATTGCCTGACGGCACATTTGTGCCCGAGCATTTCCATGTAACGGAAGTGGGCATTGTCACTAAGGATTTTATTGACTGCGGCGGTACAGTGAGGCACGAGAAGGTGGCAAATTTTCAATTGTGGGATGCAAATGATCACGAGCACCGCCTGAAGGCCGGTAAGTTGTTGAACATCATTTCACTTTCTGAAAAGGTATTGGGAATGGAAGATATGGAGGTTGAGGTCGAGTACCAGGGCGAAACAATTGGTAAGTATGATCTGGGGTTTGCAGAAGGGAATTTCCGGTTGCTGTCTAAACATACGGCCTGCCTGGCATCGGAGAAGTGTGGAGCGCCAAAACAAAAACAAAAGCTTGCGATGGTGGAATTGGCATCATCCGATGGCGCTTGCTGCACACCGGGTGGTGGCTGTTGTTAATATACCGACCATGAGAAATTATCTTGCAGAACTGATAGGGACATTTGCGCTTGTCTTTTGCGGCACCGGTGCCATTGTCATCGATCAGCAGTCTGGCGGCTCCATAACGCACGTGGGCATTGCTATAACTTTTGGGCTGATCGTCATGAGCATGATCTATAGTCTCGGTAGTATTTCTGGGGCACATCTGAACCCCGCTGTCAGTATTGCCTTTACTATTGCTGGTCGTTTTTCACCGAAGCTGCTACCAGGCTATATTGCCAGCCAGGTGGCGGGAGCCTTGTTGGCAAGTCTTGTCCTGAGATCACTGTTCCCGGCCAATGTGTTACTTGGGGCCACCATGCCTGCCGGAACGGATATGCAATCGTTCACTATGGAATTGATACTTACCTTCTTTCTGATGCTGGTCATAGTCAATGTCGCTATAGGTAGCAAGGAGCAGGGAATGTTTGCCGGGTTGGCTATAGGCGCGGTAGTAGCATTAGAAGCCATGTTTGCCGGTCCGGTTTGTGGTGCATCCATGAATCCCGCCCGGTCCCTTGCGCCTGCCATTGTATCCGGGCATCTGGAACATATCTGGATATATTTAGTGGCCCCCACTATTGGAGCAGCGCTCGCAATACCGACATGGAAATATCTCACCTCGGGCCACAGAAAAGATCAGCAATGAGTACCATTTGCCGGTGAGGTCTTTGCGCATGGAAAAGAGGGGCCTTTTACATCTTAACGTTCCTTTGTGCTGCTTTGGTACGCTTTTCAATACATGTTCAGTGTATCAAAATTGAAGAACAATGAAAACGAAAATAGTAGCTGCCCTCCTTTTTGCTTTTATGAGCTTTGGAGTAGTAAGCAACGCGAGTGCGGCAACATGGCGTCACCGACATCATCACGAACGCCAGCATCACGAGCGGGAACACCATGAACGCCATGAGCGGTCGCGGTACTAATGTGTTTTTGAGTGCACCGGGATCAATGTTCCAGAACGGGACGTTGGTCCCGGTTTTTTATCAGACCTTATTTTCAGGGGGGTGGAAATGGTCCCATACTATCCTGGCTCTTGACGCTCCGACCACACGCGTCAGTTCACGTTCTGTAAGTGTGCGGATATTTTTTACCGAACGGAAGGCCTGTAGTAATTCCGTGGCGGTCTTTTCGCCGATCCCCGCAATATCTTCCAGTTCGTTCTTGATAGTGCCCTTGCTGCGCACTTGCCTGTGAAAGGTAATGCCGAAGCGATGCACCTCATCGCGTATGCGGCGTACCAGCAGGTGGGCAGGGCTGTCGTAAGGAAGTTGAAGTGGATCGCTATCGCCTGCAAAGAAAATGGATTCTTCTTTTTTTGCAAGGCCCACAAGCGTCATACTGCCGGTTAGCCCCAGTTTTTCAATGCTCTCCAGTGCTGCACTCAGTTGACCTTTACCCCCGTCAATGATCACAAGTTGGGGCAATGGGGTCTGCTCATCCATAAGCCGTTTATAACGTCTGTACACGATCTCTGCCATCGATGCAAAGTCATTGATGCCTTCTACGGTCTTGATATGGAAGTGACGATACTCTTTGTTGGCAGGCAGGCCATTCCTGAAGCAGACCATCGCAGCTACCGGGTAAGATCCCTGGAAATTGGAATTGTCGAAGCACTCTATATGAGTTGGTATCTCACTGAGTTGCAGGGATTCCTGCAGTTCCTCCAGCACCTGCATATTCCGTTCTTTTGATGCCTCGCCCAGTAGCAGCGTTTCTTTCTTTCTCATATCCTGCATGAAGATATCTGCGTTCTTGATGCACATATCAAGGAGCTGCTTTTTGTCCCCGGCTTTCGGTACTGTAACTTTTATAACAGGGTCTGTCACATCCACTTCCATCGGCACTATCACCTCTTTGGCAATACTCTGGTATTTTTCCATCAGGTTGTCCAGGGCCAGCGACAGTACATCCTGTTCGTCCTCGTCCAGCTTTTTCACTATCTGTAAAGTATTGGAGTGTACTATGCTGCCGTTGCTCACCATCATGAAATTGACATAATAGTGGTGCTCATCGCCCAGGATACATGCTACGTCCACATTCTCAAGACGTGGATTTACTACTATCGACCGTGCCTGGTAGTGCTGGAGAGATTCAATTTTCTTTTTTATGATCTGCGCCTTTTCAAACTGCAGATCAGCAGCATGCCCCATCATTTCCGCTTTCAGCGCCTTCACTACCTCGTTTATATTGCCTTTCAGTATATGGCGCACATATTGCAGGCTGTTCCTGTAGTCGGTCTCGTCCTGCAGGCCTTCACATGGTCCCTTGCAGTTGCCCAGGTGATACTCAAGGCATACCTTGAATTTACCCTTCTTTATGTTGGCCGGCGACAGGTTGAGGCTGCATGTGCGTAGCGGAACATTCTGTTTTACAAGTTCCAGCAGTTCCCGCACCCTGCCCAGCCCGGTGAACGGCCCCAGGTATTCTGATCCGTCCCTGATGAGTTTGCGTGTGAAGAATATCCGTGGGAAGGGCTCTTTTTTAATGACTATATATGGATAGGTCTTGTCGTCCTTAAGTACGATATTGAACCGGGGCTGGTAGTGCTTGATAAGGGAATTCTCCAGCAGAAAAGCATCATGCTCAGAATTGGTGACGGTAAAGTCTATCGCATATATGAGCGATACCAGCTTTTTTGTCTTGTAGTTATCAAGGTTTTTATTGAAGTAGGAACTTACCCGTTTGCGAAGATCTTTCGCCTTACCCACATACAGCAATTCGTGGTGCTTATCGAAATACTTGTAGCAACCCGGCTCGTGCGGTATGGACTGTATGATCTTGCTGAATTCCTCTTTGATCATATGGGCACTGGTTTCTATCTCCTGAATTCGTACTGCACTACCGAGTATTTTTTGCTGCCCAGCAATGGCTTGCTTTCGGTCTGTATCTGTACGGTCTTTAACGGGGCGTAATAGAGTTTCTGCGACACATCATCAAAAACAGACTTTGTTTCCGTTTCTATATAGATACCAAGTATCCTGGCGGTCTGGCGGTCTATGGTTATCAGCAGCTTTCGGGTGAACAGATCTTCATCGGTGGCTTCATAAAAAAAATTGTGGGTGTTATCCTGGTTGTCGTCAAACTGGGTGAATTTGTATTGCCCCAGGTATTTCCGGTCGCTGATGTCGGTCTCAGCAAATGTTTTGAGCATGGGCGCCCAGTTGATAGTGTCCGAATTGGTGAGGAAACTGTCGGTCTTACCGTCTGTCTTTATCGTCTTGCTTATCATGAACGGTTCTCCGGCAAAAGTGTTCCATTCATCCAGCATGAACTGGTTGATGGAAAAATAGTTGCCCACGATATTTGCTGTTGACTCTTTTACTGCCTTTTCCTTTTTCTTACAGGAAAAGCTGCCCGCAAGCAGTAGCAATGCAAGCATGCCGGAAAATTTCAGATATCTGTTCACGGTTTAAAATTAGTAAAATAGTTGGTGTTCAATTCCGGTGAATTATAAAGTAAAAGCCTGTTTTACAAGGTCGGCCTGTTCTATGGCATGTTTCTTGGCGAATCCGGTGGCTGTAGATGCGCTTGCGGGCCTGCTAAGATACCGGATGGGGAAGTTGTCAAGGTTCATGCTCAGGAATGCCAGTGCGCCCATGTTGCGAGGCTCTTCCTGTACCCACATCCATTCAGCTTTTTTATACTTTTCCTTAAGTGAATTGAGCTGCTGCACCGGTAAGGGGTAGATCTGTTCCAGTCTTACGATGGCAACATCCTTCCGTCCTTCAGCAAGTTGCTGCTCGCTCAGATCGAAGTACACCTTGCCGGAACACAACAGTACCCTTTTTACTTTTGTGGCGCTGGCTATATTCGGGTCGTCTATTACCTCCTTGAAACCACCGGTCGTAAGGTCTGCCATGGGCGAGTAAGACCGCACATGCCTCAGGTTAGCCTTAGGCGAAAAGTTGATCAGTGGCTTTCTGAACTGCCAGGCCAGCTGCCTGCGCAGCCCGTGAAAAAAGTTTGCCGCCGTGGTGATGTTGGTAACTATCATGTTGTTCTCCGCACACATCTGCAGGAAACGTTCCAGCCTCGCGCTAGAATGCTCTGGCCCGCCGCCTTCATACCCATGTGGCAGCAGCAGTACCAGTCCATTCATATTGGTCCATTTCTGCTCTGCGCCTGAGATGTATTGGTCTATGATGGTCTGGGCCCCATTTGCGAAGTCCCCATACTGGGCTTCCCACAACACCAGGTTATTGGGGTTGGCCATGGCATATCCATATTCAAAACCAAGTACGGCAAACTCGCTGAGCAGTGAATTATATATATACGGGCATCCTTGTTTGTCTCCCAGCCGGCTAAGGCGGTTGTAAGGTTCGTTTGTGTTCTGGTCGTAGATAACTGCATGCCTGTGGCTGAATGTGCCCCGCTTTACGTCTTCACCGCTCAGGCGCACCTCGTTGCCTTCAGCCAGCAGGCTGGCATATGCCAGCAGCTCACCGGTTGCCCAGTCCACTTTACCTTCAGTTTCAAACAGTTTTATCTTATCCTGCAGCAGCTTCTCCACTTTGCGTAGCGGACTAAAGCCTTCGGGCCACTGCATAAGGGCGCTAAATAGTTTCCTGAATGCTTCTTCTGTAATTGATGTTCCCGGCGAGGTACCGAAATCGGCATCAGTTGCCTTGCGCAGCTCATTCCACCACATCTCAGGTTTCTGATATTTATATGGGAGTGGCTTTTGTTTTACCTCGTCAAGTCGCTGCTGCAGTTCGTTCCAGAAAGCCTGCTCCATTTCTTTGGCCAGTTGCTGCGCATCAGGCTCACCATGTTCCAGCAGGTACTGTGTGTACATTTCCCGCGGATTAGGGTGCTTGTCTATCAGTGCGTAGAGCTGTGGTTGCGTAAACTTCGGCTCATCGCCTTCATTATGGCCGTGCTTGCGGTAGCAAACCATATCTATGAAAATATCCTGCTTGAATTGCTGCCTGTAGGCGACAGCAAGCATGGCGCATTTCACCACTGCTTCTGCGTCATCGCCATTCACATGAAGCACCGGTGCCTGCACCATAGATGCCACGCTGGTGCAATAATCTGCCGAACGTGCATCGTCAAAATCAGTTGTAAACCCTATCTGGTTATTGATAACATAATGGATAGTGCCTCCGGTATAATAACCTTCCAGCTTAGACATCTGCAGCAGTTCATAGCCCACGCCCTGGCCGGCAACTGCCGCATCTCCGTGTATAAGGATCGGTAGTACCTTATGGTATTCCCGCCCGTAGAGCGTGTCGGCTTTCGCCCTCGCAAATCCTTCCACAACCGGGTTTACTGCCTCCAGGTGTGATGGGTTGGGGGTCAGTTGCACATTTATTTCTTTGCCGCCCGGCGTGCTGATATTACTATGAAACCCGAGGTGATACTTTACATCGCCGCTGCCCATGGTCATGTCTTCGGGCATATTGCCTTCAAATTCAGAGAAGACCTGTTCATAGGTCTTCTTCAGCGTATTGGTCAATATATTCAGCCTGCCGCGATGAGCCATGCCTATTACTACTTCCTCCACGCCTGCATCTGCGGCATCATTGATGATCCGGTCAAGCGCTGGGATGGTATTCTCGCCCCCTTCCAGGCCAAAACGCTTCTGGCCTATGAATTTCGTATTCAGGAATTTTTCAAAGATCACACCCTCGTTCACCTTTTCCAGTATGCGTCGCCGCTCTTCAATGGTGAACGGTTTTTTCATCAGTTCCTCATAATTTTTCTGTACCCACCGCACCCTTTCGGTATCGTTGATATAGGTATACTGTATACCTACATTAGAGGTGTACAACATCCGCAGATGCGTAACTATCTCACTGAGTGGAGCATCTTTTTTACCCACGAACCTCCCTGCAAAAAACGTGGTACCAAGGTCTGCTTCTGTAAGGTTGAAACGTTCCAGTTCCAGTTGAGCATGCCGGTCCTTGCGAGCGCGGATCGGGTTCGTAGTGGCAGCCAGGTGACCGCGTTTTCTATAGGCCCTTATCAGCTCAAACACGCCTATTTCCTTAGCAAGATGGTCGCCGTCTGCCGGGCTTTTAGTAGCTGCTGCGGCATGGCCATTTGTGCTTTGAGCGATCGCGAAATCAAACCCCTCAAAAAATTTCTTCCATTCAGGGTCAACTGTTGAGGCGTCTTTGGAAAATTCGTTATATAACGATTCGATATATGCGGGATTTGGCCCGGTAACGTATGAGAGATCTTTCATTAAGTATATCAGTGCAAAATTGGACTGCGAATTTACAGAATTCGCGCGAAAAACCTGCCAATGAACAATTAGAATTACTGAACAGGCGCTCTAAAACTATGTATTTGGCGACTTGCGATGCGGTCATGTCGCTGCTTTGATGTGAGCACCGACGTGATAGAGGGAATTGTGTTATGGCTTCTCGATGGCCGGTCTATCATTTGGGTAATGAAAATTATTATTTGTTCGGGAGGGTAGTGACACAACAGGAGCATGAAAAATGCAACAAACAAATTCCCAAATCCATATACAAAAGATTAATTTTGCAGCCGCTAATAACACATCATGGGTTTATTTGACAAACTTTTCAGACGTAATAAAGACCAGGAGGAACAGAAACAGGTGCTGGATGAGGGACTGAAAAAAACCAAAGAAGGTTTTTTTACAAAGCTCACCAAGGCGATCGCCGGCAAGGATAAAGTGGACGAAGAGGTGCTTGACGAAGTTGAGAACGCCCTGATAAGCGCTGATGTGGGTGTGGAAACAACGGTTGCTATCATTAAGCGGATAGAAGATCGTATTGCAAAAGATAAATACCTGGGCACTTCTGAGCTCAACCGTATATTGCAGGAGGAGATTATGGGTGTTCTTACTGCAGCACCGTCCAACGAATTTGCAACGTTTGATGTGCCGTCCGGTACAAAACCATATGTAATATTGGTGGTGGGTGTCAACGGGGTCGGAAAGACAACTACTATCGGGAAACTGGCTTATAATTTCAAGAAGAACGGCAAAAATGTGCTGCTGGGAGCTGCGGACACATTTCGAGCAGCGGCTGTAGATCAATTGACTATATGGAGTGAGCGTGTAGGGGTACCTATAGTAAAGAAGGAGATGGGCAGCGACCCAAGTTCAGTAGCCTACGATAGCGTAGAGAGTGGTATGGCACGTCAGAGCGACGTTGTGATCATAGACACGGCAGGCCGCCTGCATAACAAGGCCTACCTGATGGATGAGTTGGGCAAAGTGCATAGGGTGATAAAGAAGAAAATGCCTGAAGCCCCGCACGAGGTGCTGCTGGTGCTGGATGGCAGCACCGGTCAGAACGCGATAGAGCAGGCCAAGCATTTCACGGCCGCAACAAAGGTGACAGCAATAGCCATTACCAAGCTGGACGGCACCGCAAAGGGTGGGGTGGTGTTGGCAATAGCTAACCAATTTAAGATACCGGTCAAGTACATAGGCGTGGGAGAAAAAATGGAAGACCTCCAGATATTCAATAAAGAGGAGTTTGTTGACAGCTTGTTCAGCCTCGAAAAATAAATGCCCGTTGACCACAATACTCTTTTAGTTATGCCATCGGTCATTAAAGAACAGGCAATAAAAGAACTTAGGCAGATCCCCGGGGTCGGCAAGTCAATAGCTAATGATCTGTGGGAAATAGGTATTACTGATGTGGCTTCACTCAAAGGACAGGACCCACAGCAGTTGTACGAGCGGTCTAATGCCGTGGCTGGTATGGTGCAGGACCGCTGCCTTTTGTATGTGTTCCGTTGTGCCGTTTATTATGCCGGAACACCGGCACCTCAAAGGGAGCCCGAAAAGCTGAAGTGGTGGAACTGGAAGGAAATTACCTAAATTAGCCTGATGAAAGGTAGCCACGTGCTTTTTGTACTAGTAGTTGCGGTCGTTGCTGCAACACAGATGCATCTTCATAAGAAAAGTGAACAGGGCGACAGAATAACAAAGCTGGCTGCCGGCCTCGAAGAGGTAGAGCGGTTTCTTCCCCCGAACACCAGCCTGACACTGAAAATTCCGGAGGTGGCACCCCCGGAATCTTACATGCAATGGCGTTTTTTATTAGCCCCCCGGTACTGTTCCATTCAACCTAAGGAGCACTTCGACACCGTCCTTGCTCTGCTGAACACTAACGCCAGCGACAGCGCGCAGCACAGCGTCACAGATGGCAGGAGAATAATATCCTATAGCACTGATGGGCAGTACAAGTATTATTTAACCTGTAACAATAAGTAAATGCATAGTGGCAGCCGCTATATTATTGCTACTGGCGTGAGTTTTTTCTGCATAGCGCTGCTTTACTTCCTGTCGCTCATACTGCACCTGCCTTTTTTAATAACGGTAGCTGCCGCTGCCATGGGAGTGTTCTTCATTTTCAAATGGATTTTGACGCAGTTGGGTCCGGCCGATACCGGCGTATCGTCATGGTGGTCATTCCTTGTGCTGGTAGTGGGTGTGTACTTCATTGTCACCGGCTTTTCGGATGTGGCAGAGCAGTACGGAGGATGGGACGCCTGGGGGATATGGAATTTCCATGCAAAATATCTTGCGGACCCGGTCAACTGGAGAAAGATGTTTGAGAATAGTTCCTTTGCGCATCCCGATTATCCACTCCTCGTGCCCGCGGTTACAGGCTTTTTTATTCGGTTGGCCCATAAAGACTACCTGGAATCAATACCCTTCGTATTTCATTTTTGCATTACGCTGTTCATACCGGTGCTCATCTACCTCGAGAATTTAAAGAAGAACCCGGTCGTGGCTGCTGTGGTTTTTTTCCTGTTTGCATTTGATACATTTTACCTCACCAAAGGAGCCACGCAGTATGCAGATACACCGCTTGCTTTCTTTTTTCTGTGTGCGTTTGTTACCATCAACTATGCAAAGGTGCACCGTGGGTATGTAGCTCTTTGCGCTATTTGCCTTGCCGGCTGTGCCTGGACCAAGAATGAAGGAAGTATCCTTGCCCTGGTATTTATCCTTTTCTATGCGCGAACGTTTTTTTCGCGAAGGAATATAGGCGCCTTTGTAGCAGGAATGGCGATACCGTTGATCTTGATGGTTATTTTCAAAATGTTTTATGCTACAGGGGGTAGTGTGACCGGCAATTTTGATCGGCGGGCGCTCAGTCAGCTATTTGTAAAGGACCGTTATGATCTGATCTGGAATTACTTCAAAGGCAATGTCGCACATAAATACTACTACGTCCAGATATGCCTGTTTATTTACGTTCTGTTGTGTGTGCTCGAAAAGCGCTGGCCCGGCCGCCAGTTCTTTCTGCTGCTTTGTTGTGTTGGGGTTTACACCATGGTGTATGTTCTTACCCCCGGAGGTATCGAATGGTTGCTAGATACCTCGCAGGAAAGGTTGATGCACCAGCTTATGCCCGCACTGATGTATGTTTTTTCGCAAAGGTTTGTGAGGATACATTTTTCTTTACCCAAGGAGCAGCTTTCTTAATTCCGTAACTCCCGTCGTGGCTGGCATCTCTATCGGTATCACGTTCTTGTATTTTTTTACTGGCGGGATGGATTTGTCTATCACATATTTTGTGACGTTTTCACGTACATGATCAACGAGCCCGGCAGCAGGGTAGACGACCAGCGAAGTGCCTATCAGCACAAAAACCTCGGCCTCATACATAACAGGTATGGCCTGTTCCATCATCGGAACTGGCTCTTCGAACCAGACTATGTGTGGCCGGTACTGTCCTCCGTCCGGTGCCTTATGACCAAGGAGTATATCGGCGGTTATAGGCGATATTTTCGACGTGTTTTTTTCACTGCGCATTTTCATTATCTCGCCATGCAGGTGCATTACTTTAGATGACCCTGCCCGTTCGTGCAGGTCATCAACATTCTGCGTAATGATATGTACATCGAAATCATCCTCCAGTTCGGCAAGTGCCACATGAGCTGCATTGGGTTGCGCTGCTATCACATCCCTCCGGCGCATATTGTAGAAGTCGAGCACTAATTGAGGGTCTTTGCGCCAGGCCCTTGGCGTGGCTACGTCTTCAATGTTATATCCCTCCCACAGGCCATCACTGTCCCTGAACGTCCGCAGCCCGCTTTCAGCGCTTATTCCCGCGCCTGTGAGTACTACGAGTTTTTGTTTGGGGGTCAGGGATCTCAATTGATATGTTTTACCAAGACCAAATTATCAACGCTATCAAAATGCTTAATATTCAAGGTAGCTATTGGCAGGTTATTGGCAATAGCAATTGCAGCGATGAACAGATCAGCTTTGTCTATTGTTTTTCTCTTTAGCCGCAAACTATTAACGACAGATACCGCTGCACGGGCCGACCTGATGTCGAATGGAAGGACACGTATATTCTTTAAAATTTCTTCCCAGAAGGAAAACTGTATATCTGTAGCCCCAGTGTATATCTCGAATTCAGTAATGCTGGGAATGCAAAATCCGTCAAACTTGTGAGTAAGGGTTATAAAGAATGTCTTTTCTTTTTCCTTTTTACGAAAATAGTCGATAAGAACAGATGTGTCCAATAACACTAACTGGCTCTCCATTTATTAATTGATTTTCGTGTATCCTCGATCGTTTCAATTTGTTTTTTGGTAAATACCGGACCGTCTAAAAGCAACTTTCTGAGATGTGTATTTTTAGAACCCTCCTTTCGGTTTTGTCCATTGGCTGAGCGTCCATTAGAAAGCCTCTTTTCTTTCAATACCGGCTTCTTAACTACCTCCAACAGGTTCAGCGCCGCCATGTCTTCTATGAGCTTCACGGCACCTTCACTATTGATCTTTATTGTCAGTGTCTGCATATCGGTTAAGTCTATACTGATAACAACATTTGTATATGCCTTACCCAAAGTTACGAAATATCTCAATACGACCGTTAGGCAGGCTGTGCCATTTTCTCCCTCAGGTGCAGCAGCATGTCGGCGCTCATGCTATCCAGGTCAAAGTCATTTTTCCAGCCCCAGTCAGCGCGGGCAGTGCTATCGTCAATGCTCTTTGGCCAGCCGTCAGCTATTGCCTGGCGGAAGTCAGGATTGTAGTCGATGGTGAAGTCGGGGATATGCTTTTGGATGGCCGCTGCGATCTCGGTCGGAGAGAAGCTCATAGCCGAGATGTTGTATGCCATGCGCGTTCTCATTTTCTCAGCAGGTGCTTCCATCAGTTCTATGGTGCCGCGTATGGCGTCGTCCATATACATCATAGGCAGGTAAGTATGCTCCGACAGGAAGGAGGTGTATTTTTTATGCTTCAGTGCTTCATGGTATATCTCCACTGCATAGTCAGTAGTCCCGCCGCCCGGTTCAGATTTCCAGCTTATCAGGCCGGGATAGCGCAGGCTGCGAACGTCCAGCCCCCAGCGCTGGTTGTAGTACTGGCACCACAGTTCACCGGCATACTTGCTGATCCCATACACCGTTCGCGGTTCCACTATCGTTTGCTGCGGTGTATTGCTCGTAGGTGTCGTTGGTCCGAAGACGGCTATAGAACTTGGCCAGTATATCTTGGTAAGCTTCTCTTGTACTGCAAGGTCCAGGGTAGCTATCAGGCTCTGCATATTTATCTCCCATGCCTTGTGCGGGTTCTTTTCCCCGGTGGCAGACAGTAGCGCGGCCAGCAGGTATATCTGCGTAATGCCTTCTTTCTTTACCAGCGCATGGGTCCCCGGGGCATCCATTGCATTCAGTATGGCATAGGGTCCGCTGTCTTTCAGTAGTGGATGCGCTTCCTTTATGTCCGTCGCTATCACATTGTCATTGCCATATACTTTGCGCAGCGCCAATGTAAGTTCTACCCCTATTTGCCCTCCGGCGCCTATGATCAGTATTTTTTCCTGTTTCATTCCTGCTAACTGAAATTTAAGAAGTTTAAAAGTATGCCCCTTTTTCAGTTCACTATTCGAAATAGTTCACTAATGGTGCTTTCTTGTTGGTTATAACATTAGTATCATCCATTTTCCGCACTTTCGGCCTCCACATATCAACGAAATGGCACGAAAAAGAGAATGCATAGGTTTTGTTCTGCATCATGTTCACCTTGAAGAAGGTCCTGTCACTGAAACTGTAGCGGATCTCGATATTGTGCTCGCCGGATGGCAGCCAGCAGGATATGTATCTCCTTGCCCCTACCTTACCCAGGAAGTGTCCATTGTCGTAGATCCTCGCTCCGGCAGCAAAGCCTGCTATCCCTTTCCGGTAGAGTACCAGGTGCGACTGGCTGGGACTTCCCTGCTCTGGTCGCTCTGCCTGGTAGGTTGTAAAGCAGGAAGTAAGGAACAGTAACGGGCATAATAGCAGCAGGTAACGGCTCATAAAGTAGAAAAATTACAGACGGTTATACAAAATGGGCAACTAGTTATTTTCTTTGATCATCGTCATGAACTGGTCGAACAGGTATCGCGAATCGTGTGGACCCGGTGTTGCTTCGGGATGATATTGCACCGAGAACGCAGGCTTGTCCTTTATCCTGATCCCTTCAATAGATCCATCATTAAGGTTGAGGTGCGTTACCTCCACATTCGATGATCTCTTGATGGCTTCCGGGTCAACACCAAAACCATGGTTCTGAGTAGTGATCTCTGACTTTCCTGTAATAAGATTTTTTACAGGGTGGTTGAGTCCACGATGTCCATGGTGCATTTTGAACGTCGGGATATCGTTGGCCCTGGCCAGCAATTGGTGGCCCAGGCATATACCAAAAAAAGGTTTGTTGGTAGCCAGTATTTCCTTCACCGTAGCTACTGCATAGTCCATCGATGCAGGATCCCCCGGGCCATTTGAAATGAAATACCCATGCGGGTCAAATTCTTTTAATTCAGCAATGCCTGTTTTCGCCGGGAACACTTTTACGTAGGCATTGCGGCTGGTCATGCATTCCAGTATCATTTTCTTTACCCCATAATCCATCACCGCTATACGTACCGGCGCCGCGGGATCGCCCAGCGTATAGGCTTCCTTAGTGGATATCTGCGAAGACAGTTCCAGTCCATCCATATCTGGTACTGCAGCCAGCGCGCTCTTCAGGCTTGCTTCATCATGCAGCTCGGTTGATATTACACAGTTCATAGCGCCCTTGCTCCTTATATGTTGCACCAGCGCACGAGTATCCACCTCATATATTGCTACCAGCTTATTTTTTATAAGGTAATCTTCAAGGCTCTCGTCGGCGGTCATGCGGGAGTATCTCATAGAGATATTCTTACAGATAAGACCGCTTATTTTTATGGAATCACTTTCAACGTCCTCGTTTTTAGTGCCATAATTGCCTATATAGGCATTGTTCATAATAAGCACCTGGCCGGTATAGGAAGGGTCCGTAAAAACCTCCTGGTAGCCGGTCATGCCGGTATTAAAACATATTTCGCCACCAGCGGTACCTTTAGCGCCAAAGGCTTTTCCTTTGAACATGGAGCCATCTGCCAGCAGCAGCCATGCAGGCGCATCATTCTGTGTTTGAGTCATTGAAAAAACAAATTGTGCAAATGTAAGTTTTATTGAGCAATCCTTTTATCCGGAAAAAGCCAAATGTGGATAAGTGAATAAGTTGCGGTCACAATCTTTTGCAAAAAATCACCCTTTTTATGCGATATTAATGGCGTAACTTTATATATGAAAATATATTCTTAACCGCTCAATTGATTTTTATGAAAACAGATCTGCATGACGCAAAGGGGGTAAGTGACGTTTCTGCTGTTACCGGGGGTGACAGTAATATTATCGCTGGCAGTGAGACGGTGAGTGAAAACATCATCGCTGACCAGGCGAAGAAAAAATATCATACTTCGGCATTATATGCCGCGAGTATGTGGCACAACCCGGTTCAATATGTGCGTCCTTATCACACGGGCATCAAATCCTGACAACAACTGGGCAAACAAGAAATTGTCGGTGGTACGTGTACCACCGATAGACTTCGGCTTACCTTACACTCAGCTTTTTGCCAGTGATTTTTTCAGGAAGTCTATTACGTTCACTTCCGTGGCATCCAGTTCGCGCAGGTCGGCTAGTATCACAGATATCCAGTCCGTAAGGTGTATGAGATAGAATGCCTTTTCCCAGTAGCTGCTGCCCTCCGAGTATATTTCGATAATAGTAGAAGTATGCTTTTTGAACACTTTTTTATTGATCTCTATCCTCGTCTGTACCCGCTCATAGTCGTCGTTATTCCTCAGAATGATGACTGCCTTGTCGCTGGCATCGTCGCGCCATCCCACCAGTTCATTGTGGTTCATTTCCGGGATCACACCATGCCATGCCAGTAGTTTGCTGTTCTCATTCAGTTGCTGGCGAAAACGGATGGCTACACCTTCGAAGTGGTCGGAAGAATATACGATAGGCAGTTTGCCCAGTATCTTTTTAGAGATGGCCTGTGCTTTTTTCTGCGTATCCTGTTCACCAGCCTTCATTTGTTTGATGGCTGCCTTGATCTCTTTTTCAAACTGGTTGCCTATCAGGCCAAAGTTGGCAAGGGTGAATAATATCTGTACCAGCGAGTATCCCAGGCATGCACGCGGTGGCATACCGGCCGGAACAAGGATACAATCTATACGCTTCTGATCTGCCAGCTCTGCAACCATGCCGCCGTCCATATCCCAGTCGAAGAGACAGGGAGTATTGCCCGAATGGGTCTTTTTCTGCCCGCTTGCTGCTTCCTTAAGACCCGCATTACTGCACGAAT
>Ga0206955_1111_pt2 | contig 17727 bp, 18 predicted proteins | sample Alteio_BWOrgHeat_34_FD_153247 | JGI IMG/M metagenome (GOLD analysis project Ga0206955, IMG submission 153247) | Enriched cells from forest soil in Barre Woods Harvard Forest LTER site, Petersham, Massachusetts, United States -... | ecosystem: Environmental > Terrestrial > Soil > Temperate forest >...
CCTGGCCATGGCAACTGAAACAACCTATGCCTTTTGCGATGTGGATGAGATGCCATTAATGTATGCAGAGAATACTTTGCAGATGGAGTGGTGTCTGGATTGCCATCGCCAGCCGGAGAAGTTTATTCGTCCGAAAGACCAGGTTTTCAACATGAAATACCAGCAGCCGACCGAGGAGCATCCGGTTGAGGTTGATGGAACGCCTTATAAGAGCCAATTGGCGCTCGGCAGCGTTTTACGGGATAAGTACCACCTGCGCACGACGCAGGATATAACCAGTTGCTCCACTTGTCACAGATAAAAGATAAAAGATAAAAGTGGAAAATATGGAAGCGAATGTCTAACAAAAGCGATTCAAGTCCCAATCTGATTTCCGCGAACGAGATCAAGCCGGCCAGCCTGGAGCTGGAGGCGGTGCGCAAAAAACTCGCGGAGGCCAAAGGGCCAAAGTACTGGCGTACTTTGGAAGAACTGGCAGACCAGGAGGCGTTTGGCGATCTGCTGGAGCGTGAATTTCCGCGTCAGGCCTCAGAGTGGGTTGATCCGGTCACGCGCCGCAATTTTCTAAAGCTCGCGGGCGCTTCCATGGCGCTTGCTGGCCTTGCCGGATGTACACGCCAGCCACTGGAGCAAATCCTTCCTTACGTTAGGCAGCCGGAGCAGTTGATTCCGGGCAAACCGATCTTTTATGCCACGGCCATGCCATTCCATGGTCATGCTCTGCCTTTGTTGGTTGAGACGCATGAATATCGTCCGACTAAGATTGAAGGCAATCCGTTGCACGCCGCCAGCATGGGTGCCACGGACGTATTTGCCCAGGCGTCGATCCTGAATCTTTATGATCCTGACCGCTCCGCCACCGTTACGCATATGGGGGAGGGCAGCACTTGGGGTAGTTTTGAGTTGGCATTCCAGGCTGAAGTCCGCGCGCGCAAGGCGCTGCAGGGTGCTGGGTTGCGCTTCCTCACAGAGGCGACCAGTTCGCCGACGTTTGGCTGGCAGATGAAGGCCGTCCAGCAAGCATTCCCGCAGGCCAAGTGGCATCGCTGGAGTCCCGTCAATCGCGACAATATGCGTGCTGGATCAAAGCTGGCTTTTGGCGGCTATTACGATCCTGTCTACAAGTTTGAATCGGCTGCGGTCGTGGTTGCTCTGGATGCGGATTTCCTCTCCAGCGCGACCTTCCCGGGGTTCGTTCGCTACTCGCGTGATTTCATGCGTGGCCGCAAGCTAGACAAGGGCGACGAGATGAATCGTCTCTATGCCGCCGAGAGCTCTCCCACGACGACCGGCGCAAAGGCCGACCATCGCCTGGTGTTGCGCCCCTCTGAAGTCGAAAACGTTGCCCGTGCTATCGCGGCAAAAGTTGGGGTTTCCGCCGGAGCGGCAGGTCAACTCAGTGGACAGCAGCAGGTCTGGGTCGATGTTGTAGCGGCTGACTTGATGGAGCACAAGGGTAAATCCCTTGTTGTGCCGGGCGAATTCCAGTCTCCAGCGGTTTATGCTCTGGCGCAGGCAATCAATGGCGCACTGGGCAATGTAGGTCAGACGGTAACTTATATTGATCCAGTTGAAATCGATCCGGTTGAGCATGGCCAATCGATCCGCGAGTTGATTGCGGATATGAATGCCGGCAAAGTTGAGACGCTGGTAGTTATCGGCGGCAATCCGGTATTCAACGCTCCTGTTGATCTGGACTTTGCTGGCGCGCTCGATAAAGTCAAGCTGCGCATCCAGCTTTCAGATTACAAAAATGACACGACCGACTTCATGCACTGGCATATTCCAGAAGCACACTATCTGGAAGCCTGGAGCGATGCGCGGGCTTATGACGGCACGGCGAGCGTAATCCAGCCGATGATCTTGCCGCTGTATGAAGGCAAGAGCGCGCACGAATTGCTGGCCATCTTTACCGATCAGGCCGGCCTCTCTTCCTATGAAGTCGTGCAGACATATTGGAAGTCGCAGCACCCAACGGCTGATTTCGAGACGTGGTGGCGTACCTCTGTTCATGATGGTTTCGTCGCCAACAGTGCCTCGCCGGCAAGGCCGCTTTCCGCTAAGCTAGGATCATTGCCTGCTGCCTCTAGCGTGAATGGTGTTGAGGTTTCGTTCCGTCCTGATCCCATGATCTACGACGGCAGCTTTGTGAATAATGCCTGGCTGCAGGAGACGCCGAAGCCGTTGAGTCGCAACACCTGGGACAACATCGCCATGATCAGCCCGGCAATGGCGACTGCTTGGAAACTCGATCAGCTCAGCGATCAGAATGATCACCAGTCTGACGCGCAGAGACGGCTTGAAGTTGAATTTCAGGGCAGGAAGATTGAGGTTCCGTACTGGGCGCAGCCTGGCCATCCGGATAATGCGATTACATTATTTGTGGGTTACGGCCAGAAGAAAACAGGACGCGTCGGCTCGGGCTATGGTTATGACGCGTACAAGGTTCGTCCAAGCACGGCGCAATATCTGGGCTCTGGCGTCAATATCAAGGTCTTGGAGACATTCTGGAATATCGCCGTCACGCAAGGCCATTTCAGCATGGATAATCGCGAGCCGGTTAAAGTCGTCGCGACGCTGGAAGAATTTCTTGCCAACAAGAACTTTGCTCACGAGCATCCAGAAGAGCAGCCGCAGGATACGCCCGAGCATCCGGAATCTCTCTATCCTGATTTCAGGAAATCAGATGATTTTTACCGGAAATATGCCTGGGGCATGTCGATCGACTTGAATTCCTGTGTTGGCTGCCAGGCTTGTGCGGTGGCCTGCCAATCGGAAAACAATATTTCAGTTGTTGGCAAAGAGCAGGTACAGCGTGGCCGTGAGATGCAGTGGATTCGCATTGACGCCTACTATGAAGGCAGTCCGGCCAATCCTAATGTTTATTTTCAGCCGGTGCCCTGTATGCAGTGTGAGAACGCGCCCTGCGAGCCGGTCTGTCCGGTAGGAGCTACCACTCATTCAACCGAAGGCTTGAATGACATGGTTTACAACCGCTGCGTAGGCACTCGCTACTGCTCCAACAACTGTCCATACAAGGTTCGTCGCTTCAACTTCTTCCTGTTCGCGGATTACGATACGCCAAGCCTTAAGCTTGGCCGCAATCCTGACGTGACTGTCCGCAGCCGCGGCGTGATGGAAAAATGCACTTACTGTGTTCAGCGCATTACGCAGGCCCGTATCGCCTCAGAAAAAGAAGATCGCGAAATCAAGGACGGCGAAATCAAGACGGCCTGCCAGCAGGTCTGCCCGACGGAAGCAATTACCTTCGGCGATATCAATAATCCCAGCAGCGCTGTGGCAAAGATCAAGGCTGGTCCGCGCAATTACCAACTGTTGGCGGAATTGAATACCCGCCCGCGTACCACTTATGTGGCCGCGGTGCGAAACCCCAACCCCAAACTAGCGTCTGGCACGGAGAAGGCATAAAAGAATGGCTGCACCAGACATACTTCCGCCTAAAGGTGTAAGGCCGCCGATTATCGGCCCTGGCCAGACTTTTGGCACGGTCACAGATCGCATTGCCGGCATTGTGCTCACCAAGCACACGCCGATCTTTTGGGTTCTGATTGTATTTGTGGCTGCTGGCCTCTTTGGCATGCTGCAAACGGCTGTGGGTTACCTGCTTGTTAAGGGCACTGGCATCTGGGGCATCACCATCCCCATCGGATGGGGCTTTGCCATCGTCAACTTTGTCTGGTGGATCGGTATTGGCCACGCCGGCACATTGATCTCCGCTATTTTGTTGCTCTTTAAGCAGACCTGGCGTACCTCGATTAACCGCTTTGCTGAAGCCATGACGATCTTTGCCGTCATGCAGGCCGGACTCTTTCCGCTGATTCACACGGGGCGTCCCTGGTTGGCGGCTTACTGGCTCTTTCCGATTCCTCTTACCATGGGTGTATGGCCGCAGTTCCGCAGTCCGCTCATCTGGGACGTGTTTGCCGTATCGACATATTTCACGGCATCGTTCCTCTTCTGGGGAATTGGCCTGATTCCGGATTTTGCTTCGCTCCGCGATTCAGCTAAAACGCTGGTTGTGCGCCGCATCTATGGCATGCTGGCTATGGGCTGGCGCGGCTCGGCAAAACACTGGAACCGCTACGAAACGGCTTACATGTTGCTGGCGGGGCTATGCACACCGTTGGTTCTCTCGGTGCATAGCGTAGTGAGCCTGGATTTTGCCTCGTCCATTATTCCTGGATGGCACACAACGTTCTTCCCGCCGTACTTTGTTGCGGGCGCAATCTATTCTGGCTTTGCCATGGTGCTGATGCTTGCCATTCCGTTCCGCTATCTTTATGGCATGCAGGATTTCATTACTTTGCGGCATCTGCAAAACGCCGCCAAGGTCATGCTCGCTACCGGCATGATTGTTGCCTATTCCTACGCCATGGAGATGTTTTTTGGCTGGTATAGCCAGGATAAGTATGAACTGGCCATGGTGGACAACCGCCTGCATGGCCCGTACTCGTTTTACTACTTCATGCTGATTCTCTGTAACATCCTCTTACCACAATCACTCTGGTTCAATAAGGTGCGCTCCACCCCGTGGATGCTCTTTGTGGTTTCGATTATTGTGAATACGGGCATGTGGCTTGAGCGTTTTGTGATTGTGGTAATGAGCCTCCAGCGTGACTTCATCCCCAGCTCATGGGGTATGTACTGGTTCACCAAGTGGGACATGATGATCTTTGTCGGTACTTGGGGCTTCTTTACGCTGTTGTTCTTTATCTTCATCCGGCTCATGCCGGCTATCTCCATCTTTGAAATGCGGACACTGGTTCCGCAGGCGAAGGTGAAAGAATAATGACTGCAACTGCTGCACCTATTTACGGATTGATGGCGGAATTTGAAACGCCCACGGAACTGGTCCATGCCGCCAAAGGCGCTTACGACGCCGGCTACCGCAAGATGGACACCTATACGCCATACCCGATTGAAGAAGCGGCGGAGGCGATTGGCGCGCATCATAATCGCGTCTCGCTGATTGTCTTGATCGGCGCCATGCTTGGCATGATTGGCGGATACTCGCTCCAGTTCTGGGTTTCCACCATGGCCTACCCGCTCAACGTAGGCGGCAAGCCTTTCCACTCCTGGCCGTCATTTATTCCTGTTACCTTTGAGTGTGCCATTCTGGGGGCGTCGCTTTCGGCGGTCTTCGGCATGCTGGCCTTGAATGGCCTGCCGCAGCCTTATCACCCAGTATTCAACTCTCCGAATTTTGTGCGCGCCAGTCGCGATCGTTTCTTCCTGTGCATTGAAGCGCAGGACCCGCGCTTTAACGTGGTGGACACCCGCAAGCTTTTGGAAAGTTTTAAGCCGGAAGTTGTCACGGAGGTGCCGTATTAATCGTCCGGCACAAATCCGCATTACCTGCATGCTGCTGATCGCGACGGGTATGGTTGTTCTCGGCGGCTGCCGCCAGGACATGCATAATCAGCCCAAATTTGTTCCGCTTCGTTCGAGTGAGTTTTATACCGACCGCAGATCGGCGCGGTATCCAGTCCCGGGAACTGTTCCGCAGCTGGATGACAAGAACATTGACCGCGAGCAGCTCGATCCCGGCAGCTATTACCTGAGCGGCCGGCACGGCAACATTTACGGAAATGAAATCCCAACCCAGCTGGGCGATATCAGCAGCCAGCAAGGCCGTGCGGAGCTTTTGGCCCGTGGTCAGCAACGCTACAACATTTATTGCACTCCATGTCATTCCATGGTTGGCGATGGCGACGGCATGGTGGTGCAGCGCGGTTATAAACGTCCGCCATCTTTCCACGTGCAGAGGCTCAGGAACGCTCCGTTGGGCTGGTTCTATGATGTGATCAGCAATGGCTTTGGCGGCATGCCGGACTATGCGGCACAGATCAAGCCTGCGGACCGCTGGGCTATCGCGGTTTATATTCGTGCCCTGCAACTCAGCCAGAATGCTGCTGATTCCGATGTTGCTCAGTCTGATCGCGACAAGTTGAATCAACCAGGGGAAAATGAAATTCAGATTCCAGATACCTCGATCAAAGCGCCGGCGCCGCCCGAGAAAGGTGTGAAGCGATGAGTCATACCGTAGCTCGCATTGCGCCAAAAGATTTTGCTCCCCCGGCCTTTATTGACCGGATACGTTCGCGCTCATTGATCGTCGGCATCCTCTTCGGCGTCGTTGCGATCGCTCTTACATTGGGCATGCATCAATGGGCGCTATTCCTGCGTTCCTGGCTCTTTTCTTTCATGTTCTGGCTCGGTCTTACCACCGGTTCGCTGGTGTTGCTCATGCTGCAATATGTGAGCGGGGGCAACTGGGGTAGGCTGGGGCGGCGGGTATGGGAAGCGGCTGCCAGCAATCTCTGGCTCATGTTCCTGTTCTGGATACCGATCGCCGTCGGCATGAAAGACATTTTTACCTGGACCGATCCAAAGGTCGCAGCCACGCTAGGGGTAGACAAGATCCACTACTACCTGAACCAACCGTTTTGGCTGGTGCGTGGAGTGATCTATTTTGCCGGATGGGGATTGTTGTTCTGGAGGCTCTTGCGCTGGTCGGAGAGAGAAGAGGCTGGAACCACAACGCCTGCGCAGTTCGTGACCATCCAGAATCTCAGCGGCTTTGGCATTGTGTTTTATGGATTGACCATTACCTTCGCCTCCATTGACTGGACCATGTCACTCTATCCACAATGGTGGTCTACGGTCTGGGGCATGCTCTTCATGGTCGGCCAGGTTCTAACTACGTTTTGTTTCACGATCTGGCTCTTTGTGCGCCTTTCGAACGTAGAGCCTGTCTCAAGAATCTTCAAAGTCGACTTTCTACATGACTTCGGCAAGCTGATGTTTGCTTTCGTCGTTCTGTGGGCGTATCTCTCATTTTCTCAGTGGCTGATCATCTGGTCCGGCAACATGCTCTCTGAAATTCGCTGGTACCTGATGCGCCTGTACCACGGCTGGCAATATTTTGGAACGCTGCTGATCTTCGTCCACTTTGTGCTTCCGTTTGCCCTGTTGCTTTCCCGCAATACCAAGCGCAGTAAGACGCGCATTGTGACGATCTGTTTCCTGGTATTGTTCATGCGCCTGGTTGACCTGTTCTGGCTGACGGCGCCGAATTTTTATCCTGGAACGCAGGCGGGTTTGAATAATTTCCACTTGCTGGATGCAGCCATGTATGTCGTCTGCCCCATCGCGATGGGCGGAATCTGGCTGTTCTTCTTCTGTTTGCGGCTGAGCAAGCGTTCGCTTATGCCGGTGAATGATCCTGGATTTGTTGAGATGCTGGAAGCGAAACATGGATAAATTTGAAACTCAATCCGGCGGACACGTAAAAGAGGGCCACGAAGAAGGCGATATAAGTATTAAAGGTATCGTCTGGTCCGGCGTGTTCCTGGTCATTTCGGCTTTTTTTGGCCTTTGTGCTCATGATCGCCATGATTCACATTTTGGAGAACTGGGAGAAGAATCATGAGGCCAGGCTCACGCCCATGGAGCAGCAAGTGCAGAATGAGCGTGAAGCTCCGAAAGAAGGTTTGGGTAAGGTTATTCCTTCAAGCGAGGGGGACATAAAACCCCCGCCGGATTGGTATGGCCGCGGCAAGATGGAAGAACATCTGCGCCGGACCTTTAAAGATACTTCTCCGCGCTTGCAGTATGACGATGCGCACGATATGACGAACTTCCTGGGTGCTGAGCAGCAATGGCTGAACAGCACAGGCAAGAGCTCAGACGGAACCATTCATATTCCTATCACTCATGCCATGGATCTTCTTTCGCAGCGCGGGCTCCCGCAGGTAAGCGGGCCATTTCAGCCTTCCAACGTAGGGGCACCCAGCGCTGCTTATCCAACAGGAGCTTCCAGCGCCGCAGTGCAGCCGGGACAGGCTCCGGCAACAGGAGTGAAGAAGTGAAGTACAGCAGTACAATTCGGAATGGACTGATTGCCATGTTGTTGGCGATCGGCACAGCGATTTCAGGTTTGGCCCAAGCGGCGCCTAAGCTTCAGCCGGGCGATACCATTGCCAACCAGAAGCCTTCCATTCTCGATCAGGTCGGACTTGACCAGCGGTTGAATCAACAGATCCCGTTAGACCTTACTTTCAACGATGAGAACGGCAACGCCGTTCAGTTGCAGCAATACTTCGGTGCGAAGCCTGTCATCCTGATCATGGTTTATTACCAGTGCCCCATGTTATGCACAGAGGTCTTGAATGGCTTTACCGGGGCGATGAACGGGATTGTCCGCTTCAATATTGGCCGCGAATTCAATGTTGTCACGGTAAGCATTGATCCTCGTGACACGCCGCAGGATGCCGCGGCCGCCAAGAAGAAATATCTTCAAAGATATCGGCGTGCGGGCGCGGACCAGGGCTGGCATTTCCTGACGGGCAAAAAAGACCAGATTGATGCGCTTGCGCAGGCCGTTGGTTTTCGCTATGCGTGGGACCCGGCGATCCAGCAATACGCTCATGCGAGTGGAATCATGCTTCTGACTCCGGCGGGCCGGTTGGCGCAGTACTATTACGGAATTGAGTACCCGCCGCGCGACATCCAGTTGGGATTGATTGAAGCGTCAAAAGGCAAGATTGGAAACCTGGCCGACCAGGTCATTCTCTATTGCTACCACTACGATGTAAGGCAGGGTAAATACGGCGCGGCAATCTTCAACGTCTTGCGGTTGAGCGCCCTCGCAACTATTTTTGCGCTGGGTGGATTTATGGTGATTATGTTTCGCAGGGATTCGCATGCCCGCAAGGGTGGCATAACCAGGACAGCCGAATAAATGCAACTGAACTTTCCCATTTTTCCGGAGCAGGCCTCAAGCATGGCGGGGCAGGTGGACGCACTCTACCTGTTCCTGGTGTTGATCACCACATTTTTCTCTCTGCTCATCGCCATTCTGATTCTCTTCTTCGCAGTCAAATACAGAAGAACGCCGGAGCGCAAGGCGGAACAGATTCACGGCTCCACTCTGCTGGAGATCGTCTGGACGGTGATTCCGCTCGGTATCTCCATGGTCATTTTCGTCTGGGGCGCGGTCATCTACTACCACATGGAACGTCCGCCGGTGAATCCGCTGGAAATTTATGGCGTTGGCAAGCAGTGGATGTGGAAGTTCCAGCATCCCAGCGGTCAAAGAGAGATCAATGCTCTGCATGTTCCCATCGGTCGCGATGTGAAGGTCACGCTGATTTCCCAGGATGTAATTCACAGCTTCTTTGTGCCTGCATTCCGCGTGAAGCAAGACGTCCTGCCTAACCGTTACGTCTTTACTTGGTTCAAAGCCACTGTTCCTGGAACCTACCATCTTTTCTGTTCGCAATATTGCGGCACCAAGCATTCAGGCATGGTGGGTGAAGTGGTCGCAATGACGCCAGAAGATTACAGTACATGGCTGGCTAGCGGTAAGGCAGAAGGCTCGCTGGCGTCACTGGGTGAAAAGGCATTCCAGCAGTATGGCTGCACCACATGCCACCGCCCGGATTCAGGTGCGCGTGGGCCGAACCTGGAAGGTGTCTATGGCCGGCCGATTCGGCTAACTGATAATCGTGTGGTGCTGGCAGACGATAATTACATCCGCGAATCCATTCTGGAACCGAACGCCAAGGTGGTCTCGGGCTTCCAGTCCATCATGCCAACTTTCCGCGGCGTCGTGAGCGAGGATGAAATCATCGCCATCACTGAGTACCTCAAGCATCTATCGCCGCAACAGGCAAATCCGCTAAATAATCGCACCTCACCGACGGAAATCCGCGACAGTGAAGTGCCGAACATTCAGCAACAGAATGAGCAGCAACCGCAACAGCAACAAACCCCGCAGGGAACGAGGCCTGCAAATCCTGGGAAGAAACCATGAGTATCGATAAGCCGGTAATGCCGGAAAAGCATTACCTAAACGACAATTACGGAATCAGATCGTGGCTGCTGACGAAAGACCATAAGCGGATTGCGATTTTGTATCTGTTCTCAATCACGGTCTTCTTCTTTATTGGCGGCCTCTTTGCCGGGCTGATCCGCCTGCATCTTCTCACGCCCAACGGCGAGTTGTTCCAGGCAGATACGTACAATCGCCTGTTCACGATGCACGGCGTGAACATGATTTTCTTTTTCCTGATTCCATCTGTCCCGGCTGTCATCGGCAATTTCCTGATACCGATCATGATCGGTACCAAAGATCTGGCCTTCCCCAAGATCAACCTGTTGAGCTGGTATCTGTATATTGGCGGCGCAACTTTCTCCCTGATCACCTTGCTCAACGGCGGCGTGGACACTGGCTGGACCTTCTATGCGCCTCTCTCATCCGGTTATGTGAAGAGCCCGGTCATCGTAATGGCTGTTGGTATTTTGATCGTAGGATTTTCCTCGATCTTTACCGGATTAAATTTCATCGTCACCGTGCATCGCATGCGCGCTCCCGGCATGACCTGGGGACGCCTGCCACTCTTTGTCTGGGCTAACTATGCAGCCAGTCTGATCATGATTCTCGGGACGCCCGTGATTGCCATCACATTGATCCTACTGGCTCTGGAACGCGGCTTCCACATCGGAATCTTTGATCCCAAACTGGGCGGCGACCCTGTGCTCTTCCAGCACATGTTCTGGTTCTATTCGCACCCAGCGGTTTACATCATGATTCTGCCCGGCATGGGCGTAATCAGTGAGATCGTCACCTGCTTCTCGCGTAAGCGCGTGTTTGGATACTCCTTCATCGCCTTCTCCAGCATTGCTATCGCCGTGTTTGGCTTCGTTGTGTGGGCGCACCACATGTTTGTCGCCGGCATCTCGGTTTATTCCGCACTGGTTTTCTCTCTGCTGAGTTACGCGGTGGCCATACCTTCCGCCGTGAAGGTCTTTAACTGGACCGCCACTATGTACAAAGGCTCAGTCAAAATGGATACGCCCATGCTCTATGCCATGGCGTTTATCGGCCTCTTTACCATTGGCGGACTGACCGGTCTATTCCTGGCTGCGTTGGGACTCGATATCCATATCCACGACACCTATTTCGTCGTTGCCCACTTCCATTACGTGATGGTCGGAGGCATGGTCACTGCCTATCTTGGAGGTCTGCATTTCTGGTGGCCCAAGATGACAGGAAGGATGTATCCGGAAGCGCCTGCCAAGCTGGCAGCACTAATTACCTTCATCGGATTCAACCTGACGTTCTTCCCGCAATTCATCCTTGGTTACATGGGCATGCCGCGCCGCTACTGGGCATATCCGCCGGAATTCCAGGTGCTCAACGTTCTTTCCAGCGCCGGAGCATCCGTGTTGGCTGTCGGCTTTATTCTGCCGCTGTTCTATTTCCTGTGGTCTTTGAAATATGGCGAAGTTGCCGGCGACAATCCGTGGCAGGCAACTGGTCTGGAGTGGGAAACCACCTCGCCGCCGCCGACGCATAATTTCCACCATATTCCGGTAGTCACAAAAGATCCGTACGCATACGGCGAAGATGAGGAGGTTCCCGTTGTCCACTAGCCAGACAACCACCACCGAACATCATCCGGCGCTGGCGCAGCAGTTTGACAGCATGGAGCAGCAGCAGGATGCCTCCACGTTTGGCATGTGGGTCTTCCTCCTCACGGAAATCATGATGTTCGGCGGACTGTTTACCGCCTACCTGATCTATCGCATTAAGTACTATGACGCCTTCGTTGCCGGCAGCACCAGCATCAGCGTCGGCTGGGGCTTTACCAACACACTGGTTTTGATCGGTAGCAGCTTCACCATGGCCATGGCAGTGTGGGCCGCACAAAAGGGTTTTCGTAAAGCCCAAGTCTGGTTTTTGATCGGCACCATGGTTCTGGGCGCCGCCTTTCTCGGAGTAAAAGCCAAGGAATATCACGACAAATGGGACGAATGCCATATCCCCGGCCATATCATCGGCAAGGGCTTTAATGCCTGGGGCGGATGCAGCGCAACTGATCCCAAGCTGGGAAACATCGCAGACGAAATCCGGGAACGCGATCCTAAAGTTCCTAAAGTTTCTGCAGTGCAAACCGCTAAACAAACAGAAATCTTCTTCTCTTTCTACTTTGCCATGACTGGCCTGCACGCATTTCACATGGTCATTGGTTTCGGCCTGCTCTCATGGCTGCTCTGGCGGGCTTATAAAGGAGAGTTTGGTCCGCAATATTACACGCCGGTTGAGTTGGGCGGCTTGTACTGGCACTTTGTCGATATCGTCTGGATTTATCTTTTCCCGCTGCTGTATTTAATCAGCCGGACAAGGACTTAGGGGAAACATAAGAGATATGTCAGAACACGGCCATCCTACTCCCAAACTTTATGCCATCATCCTGGCATGTCTCGTCGTTGGGACAGTGCTTACGTATAGAGCCGCATTTTGGGACATGGGAATCTTCAATCCCGTGGTGGCTTTGACCATCGCCTGCACCAAGGCGACGCTTGTTATCCTCTTTTTCATGCATGTCCGCTACAGCAGCAAGCTCACCAAGATCACCATCTCTGCCGGCTTCTTCTGGCTCCTGATTATGATCACCATGAGCCTGAGCGACTATCTGACGCGCACTTTTTTGCCTCAGTAAAAAGATCAAAACCACAAAGGACACGAAGTATCACAAAGGACTTTTGTAAATTTTCTCTTTGTGTCCATTCGTGTCCTTTATGGTTAACGAACTCTACTTCATTACAATCTCTTCCAGAAAATCCAGCGCCCTGGGATCGCCGCTCTGTCCCAGCCAGAAGATTGCTTGTTTCCTGACTGCGGCATTCCTATTGGTTTTGGCCAGTGTGATTAACCTCGGGATGGCATCAGCATCGTGCATCTGGCTTAGAGCAAAAACAGCTTTTTTCTTTACTTCGGTTTCAGGATCATTCTCAATAGCATCGGTAATCTGCGCTGCTTCCTTCTTGCCGCCAATTTGCGCCAGCCAGAAAATTGCCTGGCTGCGGACGTGCGGGCTCTGATCATGGCGCGCCATATCAATCAGGTCTTTCACGGCTTCCGGTTCTTTGCTCTGGGAAAACGCGAACGTGCCTTTTTCCCGAACACGGTCATCAGAATCTTCCTTGATGTATTTGCGCAGGAGCTGCAGGCCCTTTTTGCCGCGCTCCACACCAAGCCAGAAGGCCACATCTTCGCGCAGTGAAATGCGCTGGTTCGGCTGGATCATCTTCTCCAGGGCCGCATCGGCCGCAGGCGTATCATGCAGCGCAATGGCCATCACAGCGCTGCGTTCCGGATCTTTTTTGTGAGAAGTCTCACCATCGCTTTCAGACAATGCCATCCCGGCAAGCATATCTACGCTTTGCTCAGGCTTTACATCTTCCAGCCAGTAAAGCGGCAGGTTGGCAAAATCAAGAGCACAGTCAGCGCTATAGACGCGGAGTTTAGTGATCTGCTTTTCCTCTGCCCGCAAAAAAATAAATGCATATGGCACTGGCTCAGGCGGAGAGCAGTTGGAAACGGTTCCGTTGAACGAGCCACCCTTCTCAGATTCCATCCGGCAGCCGCCGCAGCATCCCGCTGAATTCTTGAACTGATCAACCGAATCAAAGCAGCACATGGTGCGTTCTTTGGCTGCCGTGGGAATGCGATAGCCAATCCAGAACGGCGATGTCTGCTTTTGCATCAGCCCATCGACAGTTGCTTTCAATCCAGCGCCAGCGGAAAGCTCCTGCACTTTTGCGTTGGCAATTCTAGGCTTCTGCGCTATCGCAATAGAGGCACAGGCAATCAGCAGCAGAACAGCAGGCATTTTCGATAGCATTTTCATGGCGCCTCCTTATTTGTTCAGGATTTCCATCATGTACTCAGTGATTTCCGGAGAGTTCATCAATGACATTTTCTGGATCAGCTCGCGCTTCATCTCCGGATTGGTTTCCTTCTTTGCGAGGACCACCATCTCCTTGCCGGCTCCGTGCAGGAACAATGCATTGATCACTTTCTTCTTGAGTGAGAGATCGGTCTGCGTGCCATACAAGCGTGTCAGGGTGGTCAGGCTTTCATCGCCGCCCACAAGGCCCAGCGTGTTAATGGCTTTGTCCAGTACACGCGGGTCTTTTTCTGTCTGTGCGATCTCTGAGAGTTCATGGGCGCATCCGCACATCAGCATCGCGCCTACTGCCTCTTCGCGCGTTTCGACATCTGGTGAATTCTTATAAAAATCCAGAAGCTCGGCACGGCCGCCCATCATGCCCAGATAGCGAATGGCTTCCTTGCGCAATTCGGGATTTTTCTCTGTACGGGCCAGTGAAGCCACATCCTCTTTGCAGCCGCACATCAACCAGGCTTGAAAAACAGTCTTCTTAACGCCTATGTCCGTGGAAGAGTTATAAATTTCCTTCAGCACGGCGCGATTATGTGAATTTCCGTTCATTCCGATATAGCGGATGGCACGCTTCTGCATATCTGGCTGGTTGGTCATCTTCGCGACGCCCATGAGGATCTGCTGGGCTTTGTCCGAATTGTTCTGCGAAAGCACAAACAGTGCTCTGTCCTTCAACTTCGGCGAATAGTTGCCCTGGATAATCTTTTCCAGAAGGGGAACAGCCTTGTCCGGCTCAGAATTCATCAGGCTCTGGATGGCGAGCAGCTTCAACTCTTCATCCGAAATATTCTCAGGATTTACCGCGCCGCCACGAACTTCCTGCTCTAATGCGCCCGCATCCCGGAGCCATGTGCTCTTGGGATAGTTCTTGCGCAGCTCCCCGATCATTGTGAGAGCCTGGGCTTTATTGCCGGCTTTATTCAGTGCATAGGCTTTCCAGTAGAGCGCGCCGTCAGCCTTGCGACCATGAATCTTTACCACCTCATCAAAGCCCTTGATGGCCTCGTCATAGTCGCCGTTATCCAGGTTTTCTTTGGCGTCGGAATAGGCTTCATCTTCATGAGAATTGGCCTTCTCTGCAGGTTGCTGGTCAACAAACGATGCTGAAGGCACTTCCTGCGTGGTCGCATACGCTGCCCGTACGGAAAAAACAGCGCAGATGAAAAATAAAAGTATGAATAATAGTTTGTGTTTCATTTTTATATCCTTTGATTGCTCTTGCCGCCGGACTTCTGCTCCGGCTGGCGGGCTTTGGAATTCACTTCAGACTCCATCACGCGAACTTTGAACAAGAGCCCTTCTGACTGGATCGTGTGGCGTACCTGCTGCAGATCATTGGCCGAGACTTCCGAAGGGCCATTCGCAATCTCAGTCAGCACCCGGCCAAGCTGGTCGAGCACGTGTGTTACCTGCGTATCACCAGCCTTCAATGAACTCTGTCGATAGAGATGGTTGTCATCCAGCAGCTCGCGGGCGAGTTGTTGCTCTGCTGAAAAGTCGACCTTGTCCGTGTCGTTGTTATGCATTATTTCCACCAGGAGCATCTGTGAGCGCTCCAGATGATCGCCCACCGCCACCAGCACAATGCGCTGCGGGTTGGACTGGTCAGGCTGTGCTGATTGCCCAACAATATTTGTCTGCTGAGTATGCGGCCAGAAACGTCCGGCTAGAAATGCTCCCACCAACAGAAGCGCCATTACTCCGGCGAGTGCCCATTTCTGCTGTGCACCAAAAAGTCTTTTTAGAAAGCTGCCCTTTTCCGGTAGGCGGTCGCGCAGGTTGAGCCACATCTTTTCTTCAAACACTGGTGCGGGCTCGGGGACTTCAGTCGGCTCAATCTGCTTCAGCATCAGCTGCACACGGGAAAATTCAGTGCGACATTCAGTGCAGGCGGCAAGGTGGCGCTCCACTTCGGGAGCGTTCTCGGCGTCCCCGTAAAAATGCAATACGATTTGTTCTTCGCTCAAGTGATTCATCTCACTGCACTCCCGCCCAGGCGCTCAGAACGCGATGGCCCACGGCTTGAATAGGGCTCCAGCTCCTGCCGCAACTTTTGCACGGCGCGAAACACGCTGTTCTTTGCTGCGCTGATCTTCAAGTCCAGAGCCTGGCTGATCTCTTCAATTGACCGGCCTTCCATGTGTCGCATGGTGAAAGCCACGCGCTCAGCCGGCGTTAGCAATTCCAGAGCTCCGGCAATCTTGCGCTTCATCTCTGCGCTGATCAGCAAACGGTCAGGCCCCGGCGCCGATGAAGGTAGCTGAATCTGGTTGCCCTCCTCGGGGTCAGGCTGATCGGTGATCTGATATGTATCTTTTGTTTGCATTTGCGTTTTTCTCGCAGTCAGGAAGTCGAGGGTGCGGTTGACGGCAATCCGGTAGAGCCATGTGCTGAAGTTGGCCCTGAGCTCAAAGCGTTCCAGGCTCTTGTAGGCCCGCAGGAATGTTTCCTGCACAAGCTCTTCAGAATCCTGTTGGCTGCCGGTCATCCGGTACACCACGCGAAAGATGCTGCGGGAATGGCGCTCCACCAGGACGCGGAAAGCATCCCTGTCGCCAGCCAGTACCTGCGCCACTACTGCTGCATCATTGACTTCCATTCGAATAACTTAGACCGGAATTGAGGGAAGCGGTTAGGGAATTAACCACGAAGGGCACCAAGGAGCACAAAGGAAAAATATACCCAGATTGGAGATATCCTTAATTTGAGCTTTGAGAAGGAAAATGCCTACTCTTAAAGGTTTAAGTTACTGCATTTTCCGGGATATTGGCTCTTTCCTTCGTGTCCTTTGTGGTTAACACTGTTCCACAGCGGCAGCCACTCTCAGTACAGTACTTTCGTCAAAGTGTCTGCCCAGAATCTGCAAACCAATAGGCAAGCCAGCTTGGGTCGTACCGCAAGGCACACTGATCCCCGGGACACCGGCCAGATCGGCAGTGACCGTATAGATGTCCGCCAGGTACATGGACAGAGGATCATCGGCTTTTTCGCCTAGCCTGAAAGCCGGTGTAGGGGCAGTGGGAGTAACAATGGCGTCAACTTTCTGGAAAGCCTGTTCAAAGTCGCGCGTGAGCAGGGTGCGCACCCGCTGCGCTTTTAGATAGTAAGCATCGTAGTAGCCCGAGCTCAATGCATACGTACCAAGCATAATGCGGCGTTTGACCTCGGCGCCAAATCCTTCGTCGCGGCTTTTACGATACATTTCAGAGAGCGTTCGCGCGCTTTTACTGCGATAGCCATAGCGAACACCGTCATAACGAGCCAGGTTTGCTGAAGCCTCTGCCGTTGCGATGACGTAATAAGTTGGAATCGCATAGGCTGTGTGCGGCAAAGAGATAGGTATAATCTCGCAACCCGCGGAAGCAAGGTTGGCGATGCCGGCTTCAATCGCGGTGCGGACCTGAGCATCCAGGCCCTCCGCGAAATATTCTTTAGGAATACCAACTTTCAGCCCCCGAACCGGTTTGGACAAATCGGCTACATAGTCGGGAACCGGCATGTTCGCGGAAGTGGAATCCATGGGATCGTGCCCTGCAATTACCCCTAACAAAATGGCGGCATCTTTCACCGTTTTTGTCAGCGGGCCAATGTGATCGAGCGATGAGGCAAATGCGATCAAGCCATACCGCGAAACGCGCCCGTAGGTCGGCATGAGCCCAACCACGCCACAAAAAGAAGCTGGCTGGCGAATAGAGCCGCCCGTATCAGAACCCAGAGTTGCCACAGCTGTTCCCGCTGCAACTGCTGCAGCCGATCCTCCGCTGGAGCCGCCGGGCACACGCGATTTATCACGGGGATTGTGCACTGGGCCATAGGCGGAATTCTCGTTCGATGAGCCCATGGCAAACTCATCACAGTTCAGCTTGCCCAGAACAATGGCTCCTGCCGCTTCCAGCTTTGCCACTGCCGTGGAGTCATAAGGAGGAATAAAATGTTCCAGGATCTTTGAACC
>Ga0206955_1159_pt1 | contig 17609 bp, 12 predicted proteins | sample Alteio_BWOrgHeat_34_FD_153247 | JGI IMG/M metagenome (GOLD analysis project Ga0206955, IMG submission 153247) | Enriched cells from forest soil in Barre Woods Harvard Forest LTER site, Petersham, Massachusetts, United States -... | ecosystem: Environmental > Terrestrial > Soil > Temperate forest >...
AGCTCAATACAGGATCGGGCAGGTTCCTCGAAATAGGCAATTACAGCGGCGTTTCAGCCACAGACTGGAGTTGGGGCGCACTGATATTTGACATGGATAATGACGGTTATAATGATATCTACGTCTGCAATGGCGTGAATAAGGATGTAACCAACCTGGACTTCATGGATTTCTTTGCCAACGATGTGATCCAGAAAATGGTGCTTACGGGAAAGAAGGAAGAGATAAACGAAATCCTGAAGAAAATTCCTGTGAACCCGCAACTGCACAATGCTTTCAGGAATAATGGCGACCTCAGTTTTGAAGATATTGGGAAGAAATGGGGGTTTGTTCAATCCTCCTTTGCAAATGGCGCCGCATATGGCGACCTTGATAACGACGGCGACCTGGACCTCGTCATCAACAACGAAAACGGGCCGGCCTTCCTCTATAAAAATAATTCTCGCGAGCTCACCGGCAATAATTATGTGAGTGTCCAGCTGAAAGGAGTCGGCGAAAATACATTCGCCATCGGAAGTAAGGTAAAAGTGTTTGCAGGAAAAGATGAATTCTGCAGGGAATTGATTCCGAGCCGTGGATTTCAATCCTGCGTCGATTATAAAATGACGATAGGCCTGGGTAAGAAAGCAGCAATCGATTCGATCCTTGTCCAATGGCCCGACAGGCATTATACCAAAATCGATCATCCTGCCATCGACCAGTTACATATTATTTCCGAAGATACCGCCCGCAAATACGATATACCCATTGCGAAAGTCGATTCATCGGCGCTTCTCCTGCACCAGGTCAGGGCCAGTTTCGACAAACACCAGGAAGATGACAATACTGATTTCTATTATGAACTCAATCTTCCGAAAATGCTGTCGCGCGAAGGACCAAAAGCTGCTGTCGGTGACGTCAACGGTGATGGACTTCCTGATATTTATATTGGCGGTACTGTCGGCTATCCGGGACAGTTATATATTCAGAAACCCGGAGGCCAGTTTGAAAAAAGACAGGAATCTCTTTTCAGGCAGTTTGAAGATTTCGAAGATGAGGCAGTCTTATTTTTCGATGCAGACAATGACGGCGATCTTGATCTGTTTATAGGCCCGGGAGGAAACAACAACCAGCCTTTTACCAGGCAAATGCAAAACCGTTTTTTCCGGAACGACGGAAAAGGCAACTTTACGCTCGATCCCAATGCTTTTCCGGAGAACAAGAATGGAATGAACACTGCGGTGGCCGTTGCTTATGATTTCAATCACGATGGTTACCCTGACCTCTTTGTCGGGGGAAGAAGTGTTCCGCGTGAATACGGATCGACGCCCCCAAGTTTTTTATTCGTCAACGATGGTCATGGCCATTTTTCTGACATTGCAGCGACGAAGAATCCGGAAATAGCCAATTTGGGAATGGTGACCAGTGCAGCATGGGCCGACATGAATGGAGACGGGGAAAAAGATTTGATCGTTGCAGGTGAGTGGATGTCGCCCAGGATTTTTTCTTTCAAAGGAGACCATTTTGAAGAAATAAAAACCAACCTGGATCAGCTTTCGGGCTGGTGGGAAAGCCTTGCCGTGGAAGATCTCAATCATGATGGCAAACCCGATTTGATATTAGGAAATGTGGGCGAGAATTTTTACCTGCATCCAGATTCCGCTCAACCAGTTAAATTATGGCTGAACGATTTTGATAAAAATGGCATCGTCGATAAGATCCTGACGCGCACCGTCGATGGGAAAGACATGCCGGTTTTTTTGAAACACGAGATGGAAAGGCAGATGCCCATTCTGAAAAAGAAAAATCTAAAACACGGAGATTTCGCCAATAAAACTATCCAGGAATTATTTCCGGAAGAGCAACTGAAGGCCAGCCAGGTAAGGATTTTCAATTATACCAGTTCAATTGTGGCCATCAACGAAGGGAATGGAAAGTTCACGATCCGGAAATTGCCGGTCATGACACAACTTTCATCCGTCAATGCTATTGCAGTGGCAGATATTAATGCTGATGGAATTGACGATATTGTCATCGGAGGAAATGAATTTGGATTTCTTCCTCAATTTGGGCGATTGGATGCCAGCCTCGGAGCAGCGCTCCTTAACGACGGAAAAGGTAATTTGACATTTCTTGATCCGCGCGTTTCGGGCGTCAGCATTTCAGGCCAGGTAAGAGATATACAGTTGATAAAGGACAAAGACAGGAATTATCTGATCTTTTTGCGCAATGAAGAATTTCCATTGCTTTTTAGTTTGAAAGAAAATAAGAATTCAAAGAAAAGTAATTAAGGCATTCATGAAGCAGCTTACCCCGATAGCCAGACTGTTCAAAGGATTCTTCCTTCCGGGTCATCTTCAACCGAGATGTTTATTGCTGCTTTTTCACACCTGCCTTATTTTTTCCTGCAAGACAACTACTGACAAGAAAAATGTATTGTTCGAAGCCCTCGACAATAAAAAGACCGGAATAAATTTCACGAATAAACTTCATCCGACTGAAGAATTCAATGTGCTTAAGTACATGTATTTCTACAATGGCGGCGGAGTGGGCGCAGGCGACTTCAATAACGACGGCAAAATCGATCTCTTCTTTGCCTCCAACCAGGAACAGAATAAATTATTCCTCAATACCGGCAATCTTCAATTCAGGGATGTTACTGCCGAAGCGCAGATACCGAACGACAGCGGATGGTCAACCGGAATTTCAGTAGTTGATATCAATAACGACGGGATGCTTGACATCTATATTTGTCGCGTGGGCAATCTCGAAACGCTTCACAGCCACAATCTCTTACTGGTTTGCCAGGGAATCGATAAGAATGGAGTTCCTATTTACAAGGATGAAGCTAAAGATTATGGTCTTGATTTCTCCGGCTTCAGCACACAGGCAGTATTCTTCGACTATGATATGGACGGAGACCTGGACATGTATCTCCTCAATCATTCCATCCATCAGAATGGAACTTTCGGCAAGCGGTCTGACAAACTTGAAACATTCAATCCCCTGACGGGCGACAGACTCTATCGAAATGACGGAAATAAAAAGTTCACCGATGTTACGAAGCAGGCCAATATTCATAGTTCCGTGATCGGCTATGGATTGGGAATTGTTGCTGCCGACATCAACCTTGATGGATATCCTGATCTATATGTGGGAAATGATTTTCATGAGAATGATTACATGTACATCAACCAGCATGACGGTACGTTCAGGGACGAGCTCGACGACCACCTCATGCATACCAGCCAGTACACCATGGGCGTCGATATCGGTGATATTAACAATGATGGATTTCCTGATATAATCTCGATGGACATGCTTCCATCTGACCCGGAAATCCTTAAAAGATCTTTGGGAGAAGATGAATATGATCTTTTTGCTGCGAAAATCGGATATGGTTACAATCATCAGTACACGAGGAACAATCTCCAGCTGAACCGTCGAAATGGAATGTTCAGCGAAATTGGAATGTATTCCGGTGTTTTTGCTACGGACTGGTCCTGGTCTCCCTTATGGATCGATTTTGACAACGATGGCTGCAGGGATCTTTTTGTATCGAATGGAATTCCGAAGCGCCTGAATGATATCGACTATTTAAATTTTATTTCGAATGAAGAAATTCAGAACCAGTTGCGCACAAAAACTGAGGAACGAACTTCCACGCTGATGAGCAAGTTTCCGGAGATCAAGCTTCCCAATAAATTTTTTAAGAATGACTCCAACTTAAAATTCACAGATCTCCAGAACATGATCGACGGGGACCGGCCCACTTTTTCTAACGGTGCCGCCTTTGCCGATCTTGACAAGGATGGCGACCTCGACATCGTGGTCAACAATATCGACGACCCGGTCATACTCTATCAAAATAAATCAAATGACCTGGTCGCAAAAAAATATGCTGACATCAAACTGAAAGGAAGTTCTAAAAATATCAATGCGATTGGTTCCAAGATTATCCTTTTTGCCAACCAGGGCATCCGCGTATATGAAAAATATCCTGCACGTGGTTTTCTGTCTACAATGGAAACACCCGTCCATGTCGGTCTCGAAAATACCAGGGTTGATTCCGCCTTTTTGGTCTGGCCCGACAATTCGTACCAACGCATCAGCTTTGATACTTCGCGACATTCGATGGAGTTCAATTATCACCCAGGGTTGCCGGCATTCGATTATTCAATTATTACCACGCATTGGAAAAATCCGCTGAGGCCGATGCGTGATATTACCAATGACGTAAAACTGCAGTATCTGCATAAAGAAAATGACTTTCACGAGTTCGATCGCGAACCCTTATTGCCGCATATGCTTTCTACAGAAGGCCCTGCACTCGCTATCGCCGACATTAACCACGATGGCCTGGAAGATGTTTTTATAGGTTCTTCCAAAAGAGAAAAAAGCGCCGTATTCCTGCAGGACAAATCAGGAACTTTTAAGAAACTCAATGAGCCCGCACTCGATCTTGACAGCACCTTCGAAAGCGTGGATGCCTGTTGGACTGACGTAAATCACGATGGCAATCCTGACCTCGTCATTGCCTGCGGAGGAAACGAATATTTTGGAAGCGACGAACATCTTACGCCAAGAATTTACCTGAATGACGGCAAAGGATCCCTTACCTATCTGCCCAACAGTTTCGACCAGCTTTTTGTAAATGCTTCCTGCATCTCACCCTGCGATTTCAATGGCGATGGTTTCATCGACTTTTTTGTTGGCGGCCGTTCCGTGCCTTTTGACTATGGGCAGGTACCGCATTCTTATCTGCTGCAAAACGATGGTACAGGAAAATTCAAAGACGTCACTTCGCAATATGCTCCGGAGATTTCAAAAATAGGATTCGTAACACAGGCGCAATGGTTCGACATCGATCGCAACGGCAAAAAAGATCTTCTGCTCACACTCGAATGGGGTGGGATCGTCGCTTTTCTGAATCAGGATGGAAAATTTACAAAGAAGGTTCTGAGCGATCGTAAGGGCTGGTGGAACTTTGTATTGCCCGTGGACATTGACAACGACGGAGACTACGATTTGATCGCGGGAAACCTTGGATTGAACTCTCGTCTGCAGGCGAGTCCCGCAAAGCCGGTGCGCATCTATTATTATGATTTCGATGGTAACGGTAAGAAGGAACAAATCCTGACCTATTTTTTGGAAGGGCGCGAAATCCCGTTCGCCAACAAGGAGGAACTTGAAAAACAAATTCCCGGTCTCAAAAAAAGATATCTCTATGCGCAGGATTTTGCAAAGGCAAGCCTCGAGGATCTCTTCTCCCTAAAAAAATTGCAGGAGGCGGATACGCTGAGCGCTGACTTTTTCTCCAATGCTGTGCTTATTAATCAGGGAAATCTCAATTTTACAACGCAGGCACTCCCCTGGCAGGCGCAACTTTCTCCATATCGTGATGCACTTGTGATCAACGCTAACAATGATAGTCTTCCCGACATTTTATTGCTCGGGAATTACTATGACAACAATATTCAGATGGGGAGATATGATGCTGATTTCGGGACGATTCTCGTCAACAAAGGAAAGGGACAGTTCACGGCTGAAAGTATCAATGGTTTAGCCGTTAAGGGAGAGGTCAGGCATGCGCACCCGATCAAGATTGCAGGCAAGGAAGCGTTTGTGCTTGCAAGGAATAATGACAGCACGATGGTGATCCAATTTGCTGACGCAGCGGGAAGTCTGTCAAAGCCCACGAAGAAGAATTCAATCAAAAAATAGGAGCGTAAATTCTCGTCTTCCAGGCTGAGGTATCTTTTTCAACTCTTCTGTCAGTAATTAGATATTGGAACGGGATAGCCATTGATGTTTTCTTATAGTCGGCGAAATAATTAGCTACTTCCTGCATTGCATCGGCCACTGATCCCTCGCCCCCGGTAACCTCCGTGGCAAGAAAATGGCCGGGTACCATTCTCCTTCTGAAAAATTCATTGTTTTCAGGAAGGTCTTTGTTCACCGGCAATGCGATCATGATCTGAAGCTGCTTCGCATCCAGGCGCGTGACATTGAGCATGGGACTTCCTGTAACTATTGCTCCGTGACTAAGTGCATACTTTCTGAGCAGGTCAATTTTTTGGTACACTTGGGGAGTGCCGGGATAAACAGAATCCATGAATCTTGTTGCAACAAGAACAGTATCCATCGTTGAAACTACGGCCATGGAATAGCGGTAAATATTATCCTTGTGATTAACATAGTTGGCATAAGACTGAAGAATTTCCGTCATCGCGGTCCCAATATGCACAACCTGTTTATATTGTTTCAACCGGTTGAAGGGGTTCAGGCCGGCATTCAGTGCGCACTGCCAGTTGATTACGACGGTATCGGAAGGGAGGCTCAAAATGTTTACAATCGACTTGAGGGCAAAGCCATTTCCGCGGATGTCTATATTGACGAGATGATCGAATCCATCTCTGACCGTAAAAGTGTCTTCTTTATATATGAAACTGGTGTCGGCAAAAAAATCCATTGAAGGCCACCATCTTTTGACCCTTGCGGGATCACTGATGAAACGGAACGCAGCATCGGGAGCGCAGGATACGGCGATAGCTTTTGAAACGACAACTTTGGCTGGGATTAGCGCGTAAAGTGTAATAATAATCACAAAAAGAAGAAGCAAAATTCCTAAGAACCATTTTTTCATGTCATCCGGCTTTCTAAAGCAACGCAAAATAGGGAATATTGAATGAATATTTTAAGAGAAGATGCAGAACCGGTATCGTGTCGATTGCCTGTAATGCAGGCCCAGCTTGAGTTTGAGCGTAATACAAAAAATAGTTAATAAACTGTAATATTTTAAGAATCTTTATAGTATTAGTAATTTTGAGTTTGCTTTGTCTTATTGAACCCGATTGATGTATGGTCTTGAAACCGTTTCCCGTTTTGCTATCCGGTCTTTTGTCTTTCCTGGTTTTTTCATGCAATACTGATAAAAATTCAATCCAAAAGGATACACTATTTCAATTGCAGCCCGCTGAAAACACAGGCATCGATTTCGCGAATAAAGCGGTTGATACCAAAGAGATGAACATCTTCAATTACCACAATTTCTACAATGGTGCAGGCGTGGCAATTGGAGACATCAACAATGACGGCAGGCCTGATATTTTTTTTACTTCCAACCAGGGCGACAATAAACTCTACCTCAACAAAGGCAACTGGAAATTCGAAGACATTACTGCGAAATCCGGATTAACAAGCAAACATCATTGGCACACAGGCGCGACGATGGTGGATATCAATGGAGATGGCTGGCTGGACATCTATGTTTGCAATGCAGGTATTATCGAAGGCGACGATCGCGCGAATGAACTTTACATCAATCAAAAGGATGGTACTTTCAAAGAAGAGGCCGCGGATTATGGTCTTGATGATAAGGGCGAGAGCACGCAGGCGATCTTTTTTGACTATGATCACGATGGCGACCTCGATTGTTTTGTACTAAATAACAGTCCCCGCTCGATCGAGAGTTTTGGATATGACAAAAATCTTCGCAATATCCGTGATGCCGTCAACGGTGACCGGTTATACAGAAATGATGGAGGGAAATTCACAGATGTCAGCGCAGAAGCCGGCATTTATGGGAGCGAAATTGGTTTTGGACTCGGTGTTACAGTTGGCGATCTGAATAACGACGGATGGGAAGATATATATGTTTCCAATGATTTTTTCGAGAGAGATTATTTATATATTAACCAGCATGATGGAACATTCAAGGAAGTGATCAACGATGCCATGGGTCATATCAGCAATGGTTCCATGGGATCAGATATGACGGATATTAACAACGATGGATGGCTGGACATTTTTACTACCGAAATGCTTCCGGAATCGGATTATCGTCTCAAGACAACAATCAAATTCGACAATTACGACGTGCAAAATGCGAGAGATCAGTTAGACTTCCATCATCAATTCACTACCAATTGCCTTCAGCTCAACAACCACGATGGTACATTCAGCGAAATTGCACAGTTCGCGGGTACCGACGCCACCGGCTGGAGCTGGGGAGCCTTGAGTTTCGATTTTGACAATGATGGTTGGAAAGATATTTACGTTTGCAACGGCATCAGCAGGGACCTTACCGACCAGGATTTTTTGGAATACTACACCAACCGTGAAGTGGTGATGCAACTGATGCAAAATGGATTCAACAGCCTTGACCTGATCAAAAAAATGCCTTCGGTCCCTCTCAGGAACTACGCATTCGTCAACCAGAAAAACCTTCGCTTTAAAAACCTGGCAGATTCGCTGGGCTTCGGAAGATTGACATTTAGTAACGGTGGCGCCTATGCGGACCTGGACGGCGACGGAGATCTTGACCTGGTGATAAGCAATGAGAATGCGCCCTGTTTCCTGTATCGCAATATGACATCAGAAACGCTGCATCGCCACTTTCTCAAAGTGCAATTGAATGGGAATCCGCCAAATACATTTGGATTTGGCGCAAGGGTCTCTATTTATGGAGCTGCCGGTACGCAGATGCTCGAAGAAATGCCCAGCAGAGGATTTCAGAGCAGCGTGGATCCCGTTTTGAATTTTGGACTCGGTGAATCGGATCATATTGACAGTCTTCTCGTTCGATGGCCGGATGGTAAGAGTCAATTACTTGGCAACCTAAAAGCAGACACTACTATCCTGCTTCGCCAACAGGATGCAAACCTGGAAATTCCCGCGACGCCACCTGCACCAAAGTCCATGTGCAGAAATGTAACCTCGTCTTCCATAACCGGAAGCATACGCCATCATGAAAATGATTTTGTAGATTTTGATGTCGAGAGACTGATTCCCAAGATGCTTTCTACCGAAGGTCCCAAGATCGCCGTCGGCGACATAAACGGTGACGGGCTGGAAGATTTCTACATAGGCAGCGCGATTGACGATACTGCAAAGATCTTTATTCAGGATCAGAGCGGACATTTTGTTCAAAAGAAACAACCTGCGTTTGTGCAGGACCGTGAATTTGAAAATATTGGGGCGGAATTTTTTGATGCAGATGGGGACGGCGATCTCGATCTTGTTGTTGTATCCGGAGGTAACCAGGCACGCCAGGGATCTCCCGCGCTCGCCGCCAGGCTCTATTTGAATGATGGCAAAGGTAATTTTACGAGAGCCACGCAGGGATGGCCCAATATTGATATCAATGCTTCCTGCGTTCGTGTGAATGATTTTGATGGAGATGGCAAACCTGATATTTTTATTGGCGCGAGAAATGTGCCCGGAACATATGGCGTCATTCCTTCGAGCGTACTGCTGAAAAACGAAGGTCATGGCCAATTTACAGATGTTACAAAAGAGATGGCGCCCGACCTCACACAGCTGGGAATGGTTACGGATGCAAGATGGGCCGATATTGATAAAGATGGGATCAGGGAGTTGGTGGTGGTCGGCGATTGGATGCCCGTGACCATCTTAAAATTTAAAGAGCATAAGCTCGAAAAAATTTCCACGATTCCGCACAGCGCCGGCTGGTGGAATTGCCTGACCGTTGGTGACTTGAACGGAGACGGCAGTCCGGATATGGTTGCAGGAAATTTTGGATTGAATTCAAGAATAAAGGCTTCACGGGAACAGCCGGCTAAATTATATGTCGCCGATTTTGACGGAAATGGGAAGACTGAATGCATACCTGTTTATTATAAGACTGACGGCAAAGCCTATCCGTTTTATCTGAAGAACGATATGCAGATGCAGATTCCGGCGCTGAAAAAGAAGTTCCTGCACTTTACGGAATATGCAGGCAAGTCGATGGAGGAAGTATTTAGTCCCGAGCAGTTGAAGGAAGCGGCAACGCTGACTGTGGAACAAACGCAGAGCTGCATATTCATAAACGACGGAAAAGGAAATTTTACCATGGAACCTTTGCCCACCATGGCCCAGCTTTCGCCGGTATACGGGATACTGGCCGAAGATTTAGATGGAGACGGTATCAAAGACCTCGTGTTGGTCGGAAATTTTTATGGCGTTGAACCGCAATTGGGAAGATTTGATGCCAACTATGGTACCGTGCTCATGGGAAATGCCAGGCATGGATACGAATACAGGCCGCCCGTTGCATCAGGAATTTTTGTTCCCGGCGAATCAAGAGACATCGTGAACATCCCCGGGAAGAAGAAAGAAGGCACGATCATCGTCGCTGTCAATAACAATAAGCTGGAGATGTTCAAAAAGAATTAGACAACATCCCGCTGGTGTTGGATAATAAAATCGATGATAGATTCGAGAGGTTGATCGATGCGACTCATGGCGTCATTGATATCATCGCGGTTCACTTGTGCAGCGAAGGAGGGTGTTTTTAGTTTCTTCATCACACTCTTCACATCCATTCCTTCATATCTGCCCGGCCTGATCAGTGCAGATGCGTGCACGAAGCCGGAGAGTTCATCGAATGCGTAAATCATCTTGTCCATTTGGTTCATGGGCTCGACGCCGAAATATTTTGGTCCGTGTGAAGCGATGCCATGGATGACTTCGGGATCGATATGTTCCGCTTCCAGTCTTTCGATGATCAGCCTGCAGTGATCATCAGGATATTTTTCCCAGTCAGCATCGTGCAGAAGGCCCGCCAGTTCCCACTTCAATGCTGTTTTTTCGTCGGCTCCTTCTTTTTCTATGGCCCAGGCCTTCATTACCGCCGCAACCTGTCGCATATGCAGCTGCAGTTTTGGACTAGGAACCCATTCATTTAATATCGCATTTGCTTCTTCGATGGTCAACAGCCGGCCGGCGTCCGCCGGATCGCCGAATTGCTGACGGCCGAGTTGATGAATTGCCATTCTTTTTTGAGGCAATATAATGGATTTTGGAGGGAAGAACCGACCTTCGCTGCCGCAGACGAAAATTTGCTGACAAAATTTTTATTGATAACCAATGCATTGCAAAGGTACGATATGAAATTAGCCGCCATTAATTTGGAAGGAAAGAAACTTAATAGCTACCTTTGCGATCCATTTTTATTTACCTGTTGGGATAGCAACGGGAATCAGAAAAAAACACAAAATGAGCAAATTACATTTCACCACTAAACATGCGAATGAGGCTACCGTACAACGTGACTGGTATGTTGTCGACGGTACTAATCAAACCGTAGGTCGCATTTGTTCAAAAGTTGCCGCTGTATTGCGGGGCAAGAACAAAGCGTATTACACTCCACACGTAGATTGCGGAGATTTCATCGTTTTCATCAATGCAGATAAGGTTGTGTTCACAGGCAATAAAGCTGAGGACAAGACTTATATCAATTTCTCCGGATATCCTGGCGGTAAGAAGGAAGAAGCTGCGAAAAGCCTTTTGAAGCGTCGTCCTGAAGCAGTGATCGAAAGAGCCGTAAAGGGCATGCTGCCGAAGAACAGGTTAGGACGCAAGATGTACAAGAAACTTTTTGTTTATGCCGGCGACAAACATCCGCATGGCGCTCAGCAACCTAAAACATTAACTTTTTAATTTCCCCGATAAATGGAAAAGCAAAAAAATGCAACAGGTCGTCGTAAGGAAGCCGTAACCAGAGTATTCCTCATAAAAGGAAGCGGCAAAATTCTTATCAACGACAAAGATTACAAGCAATATTTTTCACTGGCCTATTTGCAGAACCAGGTAGAGCTTCCTTTGAAGACCGTCGAGTCACTGGATAAATTTGATGTGAAGATCAATGCAACCGGTGGTGGCATAAAGGGACAAGCCGAAGCAACCAAACTGGCAATTGCACGTGCGTTACTCGAGGTCAATGCAGAATGGCGTCCGGCCTTGAAAGCTGCTGGTCTTCTTCGTCGCGATCCGAGATCAGTTGAGCGTAAGAAGCCCGGAAGAAAGAAGGCAAGAAGAAGCTTCCAGTTCAGCAAACGTTAACCGTATTGATCCGGTTTTTTAGAGCCGGCTATTCATTATATAAATCACATTTAATCACGGCGCAGCGAAAGCTGTCAGCCAATAGAAAAATAACATGGAACAAAACACTTCATTACAGCAACAATTGTTGGAAGCTGGTGTACATTTTGGCCATTTGCGCAAAAAATGGAATCCCAAAATGCTGCCTTACATCTTTGCCGAAAAGAAAGGCATCCATATCATCGATCTGAACAAAACAACGGAAAGTCTCCAGGAAGCTGCTGCAGTTTTAAAACAGATTGCAAAGAGCGGAAAGAAGATCATGTTCGTTGGAACAAAAAAACAGGCCAAGGAAATCGTAACCGAGTGTGCAAGACGCGTGAACATGCCTTTCGTTACAGAAAGGTGGCTGGGCGGAATGCTGACCAATTTCAACACGGTTCGTAAGAGCGTGAAGAAAATGCAGAGCATTGAAAAAATGCTCAACGACGGCAGCTTCGACAGCATCACCAAAAAAGAGCGTTTGACGCTGGCCCGCGACCGCGAAAAAATGGACAAGGTATTAGGTGGTATTTCCCAACTGGGACGTGTACCCGCAGCGCTGTTCATCATCGATATCGGGCATGAGCACATTGCACTTGCTGAAGCAAAACGCCTTGGCATCACCACATTCGGCATGGTGGATACCAACTGTGATCCGAACAAAGTGGATTTTGCAATCCCTGCAAACGACGACGCCACAAAGTCGATCGCTATCATTGCAAACTATATCACTGCAGCAATTGCAGAAGGTCTTGCAGAAAGACTGGCAGCAAAAGATGAAGAAGTAGAAGACGTAACTGCAGATGATAATGAGAAGAAGGCAGCACGCCTGCTGGCAGAAGCAGAAAGCGAAGCAGCCCGTGCAAGAGGCGAGAAAGTAAGAGGTGGCAATCAGCCCAAGCGCCGTATTCCCAATTCGCCCAGGCGCACAGGTGCTAGATAAGGCCGGTAGCAAAGAATAGTGAGTGAACTATGATTCACTGTTCATGTTCTATCCCTGTCTGATTCCGGCTCCTGAACCATTTGTTCTTGAGAAAGGACAACAATACAAAACAAAAAATTTATGAATATGTCGACAGCAACAATTACTGCAGCAGAAATCAATAAACTGCGTCAGACCACTGGCGCGGGAATGATGGATTGCCGCAAAGCACTCGTGGAAAGTGATGGTGATTTTGAAAAAGCAATTGACTATCTGCGCAAGAAAGGGCAGAAAGTTGCTGCATTGCGTAGCGACCGTGAAGCGAAAGAAGGTGTGATTATTGCAAAAACAACTGCAGATAACAAGTCAGGACTTATTATCACGCTGGCATGTGAAACAGATTTCGTTGCCAAGAATTCCGACTTCGTCGATTTTGCGAAGCATATAATGGATGCCGCGATCAAAAATAATGTCCAGTCACTTGATGAATTGAAGGCAGTTAAATTGGATGGCGTTACTGTGGCAGACAAGATCAATGACCAGGTCGCTAAGATCGGCGAGAAAATTCAATTGGCGCGCTTCGAAAGAGTCGACGCTGATGGAGTAGCTGCGTATATCCACGGAGCTTACAGGATGGGAGTGTTGGTCGGACTTTCAAAGAATTCCGCGCCCGTGCTCGAAGCCGGTAGGGACCTTGCGATGCAGATCGCAGCAATGAATCCGGTAGCTGTAGATGCTAATTCTGTTTCCCCTGAAGTGGTGGAAAGAGAGAAGTCAATTGTTACGGAACAAATCAAGAATGATCCCAAGATGGCTGGCAAGCCCGATGAAATGATCGATAAGATCGCCACCGGCAAGCTCGCAGCGTTCTTTAAAGAAAATACCCTCCTGGCTCAGCCCTTTGTAAAAGACCAGGCTAAGACGGTAGGCGATTACCTGAAATCTGTGGACGCGGGCGTAACGGTTACGCAGTTCAAGAGAGTTCAGTTAGGATAAATCATCAGAAAAGAGAGTCATTTGACTCTCTTTTTTTTTGCGCCTCATTTATCGCAAAAAAAACTTTTCTTTGCACAGGAAAAAAGAAATTCAAATCTGAAGAGTGCAACCGGATTTGAGCGGCGTTTAAGCCTCTGGTAGTTGGCCATCTTAATAAAGAATCATTCAATTCGCATGCAGCCTGCCTATAAACGCATTTTACTAAAACTTTCCGGCGAGGCCCTGATGGGCGATAAGAGCTATGGTTTGGACAATGAAGTGATTGCCCAATATGCAAAGGATATAAAATCCATAGTTGATTTGAATGTTCAGGTGGCAATCGTGATTGGAGGAGGAAATATATACCGTGGTACGAACGAAAAGGAAACAGGCATAGAACGCGCTCATGGTGATTATATGGGCATGCTGGCTACGGTTATCAATGGAATGGCAATGCAGGCGGGCCTCGAAAAAATTGGCGTATATACGAGGCTGTTAAGTGCTATTAAGATGGAGCAAATTGCAGAACCTTATATCAGGAGGCGCGCGATCCGGCACGTCGAAAAAGGGAGAGTGGTGATCTTTGGCGCAGGAACCGGCAACCCTTATTTCACAACGGATACTGCGGGATCACTTCGCGCGATCGAGATCAGCGCCGAAATCATTTTGAAGGGAACAAGGGTGAACGGAATTTATACGGCTGATCCGGAAAAGGATCCGACAGCAAAGAAATATGAGGTGATCACCTTCCAGGAATGCATTTCAAAAAACCTCCGTGTGATGGATATGACAGCCTTCACACTTTGCATGGAAAACAAATTGCCCATCATTGTATTTGATATGAACACCCCCGGAAACTTGCTGAAAGTGGTAAAGGGCGAACCCGTCGGAACTCTCGTAAAAGATTGATTCTTAAGCTATAGCACAATTATACATGCTTCCTTGTATATCTGGGGAAATTTTGGTATTTTTCTGACACGGAAAACCACTTTCAGGAGTGGTTTTTTTCTGCCTCCCACTTCGTCCAATTCCTCCTTAAAGCCTTCAGAACAGATAAGTTAGTTATCCGGAAACCCCTATTGTTTAATGAACCGAACATTATGAAAACTTTTCCTCTAATACTCGAATTCCAACTCACTGTCAGGCTGCCGGAGGTAATCATCTTTCTCTTAGGCGCGCTTGTTTTAGGCTTTACTATACATTATTTCTGGAGTGCGAGACGCGCAATCCGGCTCGAACGTGCTGCTGCTTCCTCACAGGAAGGCATAGACGAAAATGATAACTGGAAGCTGAAGTATTACAACGACATGGATATGCAGGAGAAAGCGATTGAGCAACTCCGGCAAAAAATAACGGAGAAGGAAGAGAACGAGCAGATCCTGACCATTGAGAACGAAGAGTTGCAAAAGCGCATCAGCAACCCGCCGGTGCAAAAGCCGGAACTTCAGAAAACAGCTGTCCCGTCGACTTCCGATGATTACATGACACAGCTTCGTTCGGCACAGGAAAATTTATTTCAGCACAACCAACATATCAACAGGTTACTCGAACAGATTCAGCTTTTGAAAGAATCGGAAAGAAAATTCCAGGACCTGCAAAAAACCAATACGCAGTTGCAGGAACAACTTTCCGCAGCGAATAAGGCGCTGACGACCAGGGAAGCAGAACTGACCCAGATTCGTCAACAGCAGCGTTTGACTGACGAGATCAATGAGCGTATGGAGAAGGCTTATGGGGAGTACATCACATTGCAGGAAAAGCTGCAGAAGCTGGAGTCTTACCTTGCGCAGCCGCAGGGCCGAAGGGTTGAATATGATGAACTGCATGAATCATATTTCAGGCTCACGAAAGAGTTTGATGAAGCAAAGAACAGACAAATTTCCCTTTGGGACGAAAACCAGCGCCTGAGCCGGATATTAGCGGATACCGAGGATAAACTGAGAGAGGCGAATTTCCAACGTCAGCAGATGCAACGAAAGACGCAGTTCCTCGAAGAGCTCAACCGGGATCTCCAGGAGGCATCGGAACATAACAAGAAACTTGAGAGCCAGCTGCACAGGATCAGCGAAATGGAATCGCTGCTCTCCAAAGTTACTCCTGAAAAGAGGGATTGGCATCCGGATACCGGCCAGCATTGAGCATTTCAACGCGATTTTCTTAATAATTAGAGCGCTAAAACTGATCTCTCAACGTGTCCTACACCTAGGTGTAGGACACGTAGCAAAAAATTCCTTCTTCTTCAAAATCATTCTCTTATTACCTAAACGGCATTGGTGTTTGAAAATCCCAAATTATCAGATACCGGGTGTTTTTCGGCTCATGAATTTTGATACGCTCGATATTCTCACGTGTCCTACACCTAGGTGTAGGACACGTATGCATTTTGCTTTTTTCGGTACTTTTATCCGTCGAAATCATGACTATGAACGCAATAGCCGATTTAAGAAAAGAATACAAACTAAATGCTCTGTCTGAAAATAATGCCGACTCCAACGCATTCCGCCAATTTGAAAAATGGTGGCAGGAAGCTTCGGCCAGCCAAATCGAAGAAGTCAATGCCATGACGCTCGCAACAGCTTCGGCTGACGGCATTCCATCGGCGCGCACTGTACTGCTTAAAGGCGTTGACAAAAGTGGATTTGTCTTCTTCTCTAATTATAAAAGTTTCAAGGGACAGCAGCTGGATGAAAATCCCCGCGCATGCCTTGTATTTTTTTGGAAAGAATTACAAAGACAGGTCCGGATAACCGGCATTGTAGAAAAAATATCCGCCGCAGAAAGCGATGCCTATTTCGACAGCCGCCCCGAAGGAAGCAGGATCGGCGCCTGGGCCTCTCCACAAAGTCAGATCATCGAAAGCCGGCAATGGCTTGAAGAAAAGGAGAAAGCAATCGCTGCATCTTTTCAAAACAAAAAAATAGTCAGGCCCCCGCACTGGGGCGGATACAGAGTAAAGCCAATCGACATCGAATTCTGGCAGGGAAGACCAAATCGCCTGCATGACCGCCTTCAATACTCGCTACAGGATGATGGAACCTGGAAAATCGAAAGACTGGCTCCCTGAGTGCAAATATTCTTTCACAAGTGAACACCGTCCGTATCAAAAACGAACACTTTCCCTGCAAAGGATTATTTTATTCAATTGATAAATAATTCAATAGCAATCCGGCATTTTGTTGGATCAGAGATTCTTGATAAGGTTTCCAACTCAATTTGCCATGATCAGAAATTTCTTCAAAATAACAGTTCGCAATCTCTGGCGTAACAAGGCTTTCTCTGCTATCAATATATCCGGACTTGCCATAGGAATGGCTGCCGCAATGCTGATTCTTCTTTGGGTCGACAATGAAATAAGTGTTGACCGTTTTCATGAAAAGCTCGATCGTATTTATGTAATGTTTAACCGTGACCGGATTAGCGGCGAATTGTCTGCCTGGAACAACAATCCCAAGCCCATGGGTCCGGCTCTAAAAGCAGAATATCCGGAGGTTGAAGATGCGGTGCGTTTCAACAATATTACTTTTCTGCTGACAGCAGGTGAAAAAAAATTCAATAACAGAGGTGCATTTGTGGACGATGGATTTCTTTCTTTATTCAGCTATCCACTGCTGAAGGGAAGCAGAACGGACGCACTGAAGCGTAACTATAGCATCGTACTGACAGAACAAATGGCGATCAGTCTTTTTGGAAAAGAAGATCCGATTGGCAAGACCGTCCGGATTGACAGCACAGATAATTTTACCGTTACTGCCGTATTGAAAGATCGAATCCTCCGATGCTCATTTGCACGATAATGAGGGCAATTATGAATGCAAATAGGGAAATCAGGATGCTTTCTCCGATGAATTGTACGATAAGTGATTTT
>Ga0206955_1163_pt1 | contig 17454 bp, 8 predicted proteins | sample Alteio_BWOrgHeat_34_FD_153247 | JGI IMG/M metagenome (GOLD analysis project Ga0206955, IMG submission 153247) | Enriched cells from forest soil in Barre Woods Harvard Forest LTER site, Petersham, Massachusetts, United States -... | ecosystem: Environmental > Terrestrial > Soil > Temperate forest > O...
ACCCATGAGCTTGCCAAAGAGGTTATATAACTATACAATTGTGTTGTTCCTTATCACGCTCTTTCTACGAATAGAGCTGGTGGGGTATTATAACAACAATCTTGGCGGCATAGAGACAAATGTGATATACGGCATTCAGCGGTTACTGTTGGGGCAGCCTCTTTACCAGGATCCCGCTTCAGGATCTTATGCTGTGCTGCAATACACGCCATTATATTATGTTGTTGCAGCTCATTGCGCAACGCTCCTTCACATCCATGCCCTGGACGTGCAGGGCATTTACAGTCTCTGCCGGGTACTCGCCCTGGCTTTCAATCTATTGACCATTCTCATAGCGGCCGGTATCATCAGGGGTTGGGGTATTAGCTGGCTATGGTCCCTAACCTGCGCATTGCCGGTCCTCATTTTGCTTACATCCCACTATTACACACGGGGAGACAGCATGCACCTGCTTTTTTTTGTGGCGGCGGCGGGTTGCTATGTCAGCTTTCTCAGAAGAGCACATCGGCCATGGCTTTTGGCCGCTGCTCTGTCTTCGGCCGCCTGCATAATGACAAAACAAAGCGGGGTATTGGCGGTGGGCATTATTGGCTGTTCACTTTTCTTTTCCAGGGGAAGGTATCTACAGGCTATTACATTTGGCATTCTCGCTATGTTGTTCTGTTTTGCTTTGGCAATGCTCTGTACGGGCGGAGACCTGTATGGCTTATATCGCAATGCCTGCCTTGGCCTGAAGAATGGCACCGACTTTTCCTACCTGTACCAGTTGTTCATAAGCCAGTTTTACACAGATATGGTCCCATGCTATTTGCTTGCCGCAGCGATGGCCTGGATGGGCACGGCAAAAATAAAGGACAACTCCTATAGTTTCCTGGTGACGGGCATCGTAATGTCGTGGTTCTTTGCTGTCATTACAGGAGTAAAGAATGGCAGCAGCAACAATTACTTTGTAGAATTTCTCACCCTGCTCATTATTGCACTTCCGTGTCTGTTTCAGCATGCAGCAAGCAACAAACGGTTGCTGAGGCTACCCAGGTACGACCTTACTGTTCGAAGTCTTGGTTGTATCGCCTTGTTCATACTGGTCACGTCTAAAACGCTTGGCTTCTTTACAGCAATGTATTTAGACAAAAGCATCAGGAACAACAGCGCTGAATATGCCCATGAAGAGCAACTATATAACTACTTTATTAATAACCTGCACCTGCAGAAAGGGGAGCATATACTATTCACAGAACGCAACTTCCTCGACAATCTGTTCATTGAATATTCCGTTATGCCCACGAAGGATGTAGTCTCCGAAACCTACCTCGCCGATCATACGACTTTCAACTATTCCGCGTATGAGGCCGGGCAGAACAATGGTCTTGTAAGGTATATCGTCGCTGATGCCAGGAAAAAGGATATGGACCGTTGGCATGAGCAAATACCCTTTATGCATCCCGATATGACTAAATTCGATCGGATGGTTGATACTTGCGGTTACTCTATATACAGATACTCCATTAAATGAACTATTGCGGGCCGACCCGGAATATCTGTGTGATGTCCTGGCAGGTGCCGTGGCACCTAATGATCAGTTTCTGATCATTAGTGTCTACTTTGTTCACACCGCGCAGCACCTTGTGCACCCCTGCAGGAGTGGTTATCCTGTATATGTAACCCGACCCCGGCCCAGAAGGGGTGAGGTTCTCCAATTCTTCCTTTATCTTTTCTTTATCGTCCGGGTGCACGAATGCTAAAAACTCACCCAGCGTCATCGACCTGCCATTTTCGATGCCGAATATGTTATACATCTCATCCGACCACAACAGCCTGCCGGTCGCAAGGTCCCACGACCAGTTCCCAAAGTGGTTCAGTTCCTGTCCCAGTTTATACAAACGCTCCGTATCTTTCAACTGCTGTAACACGTCATGCATCTGCGTGATATCCCGTATCGAACCCCGTATGAAAGCTGGCTTACCTTCCAATAGTTCCACGATCCCCACCGACCAGATCCGCTTTTCGTTCAGGCCCTTCCGGTATCGGTATTCCAGTTCCATCTGTCCACCATTTTTCATGGCTGCATCTACTCTCCTTTTTACCTCCTGTCGGTCATCGGGATGAATATAATCCGCTATATCTTCAAAGGCGGGTGGCTCCGCACACTCTATTATCTTCAGGTATTGCGTTGTATAGATCGACCTCCGCCGGTCAGCCAGGTCTACTACGTATGACCCTATCCCTGCCAGTTCCTCTGTCACCTGGAGCAGATCTTTATGAACTGCGAGCTTTTCCTGCTGCATCTTCAGGTATATGCTGTAAGACACCAACTCTTCCTGTGTTGTGAACACATCCAGCTCACTGATAATAAATTTCTGCATCACCACATTTTTGGTGTATGCGTCGAGGAAGTATGAAAATATTTTCCGCCTCAGGTAAAATCCCAGTGTAAGGTCTTCGGCAAGCACATCGTCTTTATCAAGGATACCAAGGTCATTGGCGATCCACCGTTTAGCTCCGGCGCTGATATGCTCAGCAATTTTGTTTCCTGATATCGCTTCCAGCATCTGCCGGTTTGTCTCCATACTCAGCTTCACAAGTTCCGGCTCCGAAAACTTGCTCAGCGGTTTTAGGATAGGCAGGTCGGCCTCCCTGCAGAAACGGATGCCTACGGTCACAAACTCCTCGAGCTTATTTTTCAGGATAAAGTCTGCGAAGTCCGGCAGGTATTTAAAATTAAAAACCTCTGTCTTTAACGTGAAGTTGATCATCAGGCTGGCCGCGTTTCCCGCTAAATTATCATTTTTCAATACATTTTTTCACGATGAAGGACATGAAATAGCAAGGGGTTGAATATCAATTAGTTTATGATCGCTTGATTCCCCCGTAAATACAATATTTTTGTGGCTGCAAACAACCGCACATGGCTAACAAAAACTACAGGCTCAATACCAAGATGATACATGCCGGGGTTACTCCCGACCCCACCACCGGCGCCATTATGACCCCCATATACCAGACCTCCACGTATGTGCAGGCCGCGCCCGGCGATCATAAAGGTTACGAATATGCACGTACCCAGAACCCCACACGCACTGTGCTGCAGGATGCATTGGCTGCATTGGAAAACGGCAGGTATGGCCTTTGCTTCGGTAGTGGAATGGCCGCTACCGATGCTGTGGTAAAGTTGCTCAGCCCAGGTGATGAGGTCATAGTCTCCAACGACCTGTACGGAGGCACCTACCGCCTGATGACGAAGATATTTGCAGCCTATGGTATCAGGTTCCATTTCATAGCCATGCAGGATGCGCAGAACATCAATGGCTATATCAACAGCAACACAAAGATGATCTGGATCGAGACACCGACCAATCCGTTGCTGAATGTGATCGATATTGCAGCGTGTGCCAGCATCGCCAAAAAGCACAACCTGTTGCTGGTATGCGACAACACGTTCGCTTCTCCTTATCTGCAGACACCGCTTGACCTTGGGGCAGACATAGTCCTGCATTCGGCTACCAAGTACCTGGGTGGCCACTCAGACGTAGTGCATGGTGCCCTCATTATGAATGACACTTCTCTTGAAGAGCGACTTCGTTTCATACAGAATAGTTGCGGCGCCGTGCCCGGGCCGCATGATTGCTGGCTGGTACTGCGTGGTATTAAGACCCTCCATGTGCGTATGCAGCGTCACTGCGAGAACGGCGAAGCAGTAGCCCGCTATCTTCGCAGTCATCCTAAAGTGGGTAAAGTATTGTGGGTGGGATTTGAAGACCACCCCAACCACGATATAGCAAGAAAGCAAATGCGCGGTTTCGGCGGTATGATCTCATTCACGTTGAAGAATGACAGCATGGATGCAGCAACTGAAGTGCTGAAAAAAACTCAGCTGTTCGCGCTGGCCGAGTCTTTAGGTGGCGTGGAGTCACTGATAGGACATCCTGCGTCCATGACGCATGCATCCATACCACGCGAAGACCGCATAAAAAATGGCCTCGTTGATTCACTCATACGCCTCAGTGTAGGTATAGAAGACATCAACGACCTCATCGAAGACCTGGCAGAAGCCATTGGTTGATACTGCAAAATAAAGAGACCGCATGGCCATCTGTTCGCCATGCGGTCTCTTTATTTTTGGTATATTCACTTCAGCAGAATAAATGTTTCCACGTCCTTGTTAGTGATCCGCTTGTCGGACAGGATAATGAGCCGCTCCACTACATTACGCAGTTCACGTATATTCCCCGTCCAGTTATACTGTTGCAGCGTGCTTACGGCCTCCGGCTCTATCTCCTTTACGGCCTGCTTGTACTCTTCGCTTATCTCCTTCATGAAATGACTGATAAGGGCCGGGATGTCGTCCCGGCGGGCATTCAGCGGTGGTACCTGTATCAGTATCACGCTCAATCGGTGATACAGGTCCAGCCTGAATTTCTTTTCATTCACTTCATCCAGCAGGTTCTTATTTGTCGCCGCTATCACCCGCACATCCACTTTTATCTCTTTCTCTCCGCCTACCCGGGTTATCTTACCTTCCTGCAGTGCACGCAGCATTTTGGCCTGTGCATCGTGGCTCATATCGCCTATCTCATCCAGGAACAGTGTGCCTCCGTTAGCCTGCTCGAATTTTCCTATCCGCTGCTTGATGGCCGAAGTAAATGAGCCTTTTTCATGCCCGAACAATTCACTCTCTATAAGCTCCGAAGGTATGGCCGCACAATTCACCTCTACCATAGGGCCACTGCAGCGGCTGCTCATATCATGTATCCTGCGGGCTACGAGTTCCTTCCCCACTCCATTCTCGCCGGTTATCAGCACACGTGCATCAGTAGGCGCCACTTTCGCTATGGTCTCCTGTATCCGCACCATACCCTCGCTGGCCCCTATCATGTCGTAGCCGCGTGATATTCGCTTACGCAGTTGCTTCGTTTCTGTCACCAGCGACTTTTTGTCCATCGCATTTCTGATGGTTATCAGCAGGCGGTTCAGGTCAGGCGGTTTGGATATGTAATCGTAAGCTCCTTTTTTTACGGCATCCACTGCAGTCTCTATGTTGCCGTGGCCCGAGATAACTATAAACGGCGTATCAGGTCGCTCCTCCTTTGCCAGTTGCAACACTTCCATACCGTCCATTTTCGGCATTTTTATGTCGCACAGGATACAGTCATAATTATTGTCTTTTATCTTTTTGGCACCTTCCGCCCCGTCGGCGGCCTCGTCCACCACAAAACCTTCAAAACTCAGTATCTCACTGAGTGCCTTGCGGATAGCCTTTTCGTCATCTATCACTAAAATGTTCTGAGCCATATCTGTAAATCAAAAGGTCTGGGATCGCTTGTCTTTATGGAATGCCATAAAGCACAGCAAATATGCATGATCGCTTTGCAATTTACCATTTTATTGCTTTTACAAATGAAGTTTTGTCCGTTAATACACTAATATTCTGCAACTTTGTCATGAACACCGATAGGGCACATCATTTGTATAGATGTATGTACATGTAATTATAAAAAGCATGATCTTTTATGGCAAAAACAATATTCCATCCCGCTGACCAGCGCGGTCATGCCAACCACGGTTGGCTCGATGCACACCATTCTTTCAGCTTCGCAAGCTGGTATGACCCCTCAAAAATGCACTTCGGCGAGCTCCGTGTGCTGAATGATGATATCGTAGAAGGCGGCAAAGGATTTGGCAAGCATCCCCACGACAATATGGAGATCATTACCATAGTGCTCGATGGCGCACTGGAGCATAAAGACAGCATGGGGCATACTCAGTCCATAGTGCCGAACGAGGTGCAGGTAATGAGTGCTGGCTCAGGGGTCGTTCATAGCGAGTATAATCATGATACCGATAAAAAGGTGAACCTCTTGCAGACCTGGATATTCCCCAACAAGACAAATGTGAAACCACGTTACGACCAGAAGATGTTTGCCCCGGAAGACCGCATCAACAAATTGCAGGCCCTTGTATCTCCTATCGACAACGATGACCCGGGTTTAAAGATCCACCAGGATGCATGGATATACCGTACCACTTTGGAAGCAGGCAGGTCTGTCGCATACAATATGCACAGCAGTAGCCATGGCGCGTACGTTTTTGTAATAGACGGCAGTATAACGGCCGAAGGACAGACGCTGAACAGGAGGGATGCTATTGGCATCAGCGATACAGCAACTTTCAATATACTTGCTGATAAGCAAAGTGATGTAATTATATTTGAAGTACCGATGCACTAAAAACGTATCGTCCGCCGATGGAGAAAATAGTAAAACACTACAGCAAAGGTGATCTTACGGTTACGTGGGACGCTCAGCGGTGCATCCATTCCACTATTTGCTGGCGGGGGTTAAAGGAAGTCTTTAACCCCTCCCGGCATCCCTGGGTGGATATGGAAGGTGCCGATGCCGCGCGCATTGCCGACCAGGTGTCCCGCTGCCCGTCTGGCGCACTCAGCTATGTGATGACCAACCACGAAGTACCTGGCAGCAACGACCCTGTTGATGTAACAACATCTATGGAAGTGATGAAGAACGGACCGCTCATCGTTTACGGGAATATTGCGATCAGGGATGCCTCCGGGAAGGAAGTGCATAAGAACAAAGTGACCGCATTCTGCCGGTGCGGCGCCTCCGCCAATAAGCCTTTCTGCGACGGATCGCACATGAAGATAGGATTCAGGGACGAGTGAAGGCACAGTGATCATTTTTACAACGACCAACAAATTTATATTGCCCGGATACAGCGACAGGATAGAATGGTTAAGACAGCGCCTGCAACAGCCGCTACCCGGTCTCCGGGCGCAGGAACTGATGATGGGGCGCGTATTGTCCATGCCGGTAAAGGTGCCTGACAATGCACGGCCCAGCGCGGTGCTCTGCCTGTTATTCCCGGCGGATGGCGCTTTAACTATGCTGCTCATGAAAAGAAGGGAGGACAGAACCGCGCACAGCGGCCAGGTAAGTTTCCCGGGTGGCAGCTACGATGCTACAGATGCTGACCTCAAGGCTACAGCACTGCGGGAGGCAAATGAGGAAGTGGGTATCATGCCTGCAGATGTGGATGTGATCGGTGCGCTCACGCCGCTTTATATACCTGTCAGCAATTTTAACGTCTATCCTTATGTTGGCTTCTCCGCTCATCGGCCGGCATATAATCTCAGTCACAATGAGGTCTCTTACACTATAGAAGTTCCACTCGACAACTTGTTGCATCCGGAAAGAAAGACCATAGCGGATGTAATATCGCCCGCGCGACCTGATCTGATAAGGAACGTAAACGCCTATAAACTGGAAGATGGCACCATCATCTGGGGGGCCACAGCAATGATCATCAGCGAGCTGGAGGTTATACTCTCCGGGTACACTCCTCAGAAAGGATAACCGATAGCGATATTGAAGACAAGATTATTTTTCTTCCATCCCGGGTCTGCAAACGCTATCTGGTTCATCACCCAGCGTTCATTTTCTGGCAGCCACGGTTTCCGTATCGGCATACCAAGGTCAAGACGGAGTATCAGTATCTTGAAATCAAAGCGGAGCCCTATGCCTACGTCTACGGCCAGTTCTTTGTAAAAATCACTGGTGAATTTTCCGCCAGGCAGCGCCGGGTTGTCCCGGTACAGCCATATATTGCCTGCGTCCATGAATACGCCCAGATTTATAAATTTGTACACATTTTGTCGCACTTCCACATTGCACTCCATTTTCAGGTCGGCAAGTGTTTCTATGTAGTTGGTCGTATCCACACTTTTATTGTAAGTGCCGGGCCCTACCAGCCTAGACGGGAAACCGCGAAGGTCACTATTGCCCCCTGCCCAGAATTGTTTGATGTTGGGCAGCTGGCTCGAATTGCCGTATGGGACACCAACTCCCGCCAATAACCGGCAGGCGATACTGGTTGCTTTAGAGAGATTGAGATAGTATCTCAGATCCGGCTGCAGTTTCACATATTGCGCATATACCGACCCGAACAGCAACTCCTGGTTCGTTTTGTAGTCCGCCTTCTGCACCAGCCCCAGCACATTGCCTGAAAGATCGATCAGTCCGTCAAAATAAAATGATTGCTTGCTTTGCTTTCCCGGCGCCACCGACGAATAAGTATATTCATAAGTAGGCCCCACAATTATACCATTAAATACGAGGTTGGCATATAGCAGTTTCAGAGCGCTCGGATCACCAAGGGTATCCGTTTTTACATAAGTAAAGTTGATGGGGAACAATTGGTGCTGTACATGTGTCCCCACCTTCCAGCTGTAGCCATAGGAGGCAGTATATGAGTTTATTCGAAGCAGATCTGATTCCGACTCGTAGTTATATTTCAGTTTGATAATAGAGCGCGGCAGGTATCGCTGCGCACTCTGTATGTCTATAAACGGAACTACAAATCTCGGGAACGACAGATCGCTTTCTGCACCGAAGTTATAGATGTTCGGCTTTTTCTGGATGCCGGAATATTGGGCCTCAAATCCGCCGTTTATTTTAAACAGCAGCTCTTCCGCGCCCTTAAATGCATTGCGGTTACGCCAGCTGATACTTGCCTCCGTGCCTGCCCGGTTATCGTTCTGCGTCAACACCCCGGTCTCGAACCGCAACGACTTCCGGGGATAGGGCGTCAGGTAGTAATACACGTCCATCAGCGAATCAGACACCGGGTCAAAACGGTTCTTAACGAACTTGAACACCCCCATGTTCACCAGCCTGCTCAGCGATGTGTTCTGGTCGTCAAGGCTATATTCATCTCCTTTCTCAAACACCATCGCATCTGCAAAAATGGATGGCTTAAAACTCTTTTTATTGTCTATTACATAATAGCTGTCCACCTTTACCTTGTTAGCCTTGCTCGTATCTTCGCTCTTGCCCCTTAGCTTGTAGTTGGTATATATGTAGATGTCGTTGATGGTGTATACATTGTAAGCTTCTTCAGGTATCTCGTTGTGTTTCAGCTTCACATACATGTTCACTTTGTGTCCGCCTATTGAGGTATCCACTATTACAAGTATATAGTCGGGCTTGAAGTAAAAATACCCACCTTCCTTCAGCCCCCGGTCTATCCTGTTCCGCTCTGCCTTTATCAGGTCCAGGTTGTAGGCCGTGCCTTCGGTTAGCAGTGTCTGTGAAAATAAACTGTCCACGTCTTTACTGATGCCGCTCGAGTCTTTCCTGAAATAAACTTTATTAATGAGGTACTGCGGCCCTGTCGTAACATTAAAGACAGCGGTCGACTTATGATTCCTGCCCGTGTCAAACCTTGCAGAAACAGATGCGTAAAAGAAACCCTTGTTCTGCAGCAGGTTCACCATAAGGGCTTTGTTGGTATTCAGGTTCACGTCACGTACCAATACCGGCGGTTCGCCCACCTTATTGCGCAGCCATTTTCTTAAGCCCTTCTTCTTTTTGGTATCTCCCGCAAAATTGTACAAACTAAGCTTGAGTCGAATACCAAGCGTCTTGGTATTCGGCTTCGGACGCACCACGCCCACCAGGTCCCCTATCAGTACCTTCCGTTCTTTTTTGCTTGCCTCGTCGTCCTCTATATGTACTTTACTTCCTTTAAAAAGGCTATCACCCTTGGCCAGGTGCTTCGTATTACTACAGGCACAGGTAAAGCACGTCAGCAACAACGCGACCAGTGAATTGATCCTGTTTGAAGGTATCATCTTATCGCGGTTCATTTGTGGTCATCTTCTTTTGGGGGCTTCTTCTTCATGAAAGCCTTTTTAAAGTTATTGTAATCAAGGCTCAATATGAAATTCAGACCTGTCTCGGTCACATATCCCTGCAGCACGCCTTCATCATAAGCCTTGCGATAGGCCCTCATGGTATATCGGCCATCGGCCGACAACAAATAATCAGCGGCCAGGTTGGTGGGCACCAGCGACGTCTCACTACTACTCGTTTGCGGCCCTTCCAGTTCAAAGTCATTCCCTATCGTTAGCTTCAGCCGGTCATTGAGCAGCCGTTTGGAGGCAGCAAGGTTCAGGTCCGTACGCCTCCGCATATCGCCGGTAGTGTAGTCTTCCGTAGTGCCCAGGTCTACCGAAAAGTCAACGCCTTTCACCAGCTTGCCCGCAACATTGTTCAGCTGCTCACCTATGAATGTACTAACACTCTGCAACGCCGCGAACGATGCGCTGGTGCTGGCCCCCGAGCTGAAAGGGTCATCCGAAACAAACCTGCCAAGTATGAGCAAGGCAAAAACCTGCTTGTTGAGTTCAGACGTGTCCATGCGCACCTGGCTCAGCTTGCCCTGTATCAGCTCTATCTGCTCCGATGAAAGAGGGTATACTTTGTTTTCCGGCAACTGCACATCAAAGGTCAGCTGAGGTGTCAGCACAGCGCCCTTCATATGAAGGTCAACATCGAATGGCAACCGCTGCTTATAATAGTTCAGTTGCGTAGGGTCAGGCACCTGTCTCTCAACAAGGTCATAGGGCGGCACCTGTGCCTCGTACACCGCTGTTACATCAAGCACGGTGCCATTTATCGGGTCACCGGCAAATGTGATGCTACTGCCATCCTTGATGTCAAATTTTCGTTTGATGAAATTGTAGTTAAGCTGGTACGATCCGCTGGTCAGTGCATAGGTACCTGTCAGGCTGATGGTCCCTCCCGCGGTAACCGCGGCATTCAGCGTTGCATCGCCTTTTACGCTAAGGAAGTCACCGGAAGCCTGGTCTATTATTAAACTGAACTGTGCGGTTTTGTCTACCGATACATTTACGTTAAAATCTGAACCTGCGGATATCTTATGCTTGGCAGGTTTCTTCTTACGTGGCGCCAGCACATTCCGCCTGGCAGTGTCCTTCATGTTCACAAAGACAACTATCCCCTTTGTATCCTGCATTTCCGGGTTGGTCTCCGGCGTTACCACGGTCACATTGGTGCCCTTCAGTATCTTCAGGTCCCCATCTACAGACGGAGAGGTCGCACTTCCCTTCACGGTAAGGTCTGCTGTCATTAAAAGATCGCCGTAAAAAACTTTATTGTCATTCTTGGTAGAATGCAGTGCCCGCCAGTTTTTGGCCTTAATGGCAAGATCCAATTGTATGTCCGACAGGTCCTCCGTGTTGATGTTGCCACTGAATACTGCTTTGTTGTCTGCGCTATCGTGTATCGTAAAGCCATTCAATGTAATGCCGGTACTGGTAAATGTTATCTTCTCCGCCGGCATTTTGAACGTCGCGTTCAACTGGCTTATATTGGTAACAAGTTCATCCGTTTTCAACTCCCCTGTCACCTGCGGTGCAGAGGTGGTTCCCTTCAGTGCCAGTTTGCCTCTTAGGTAACCCGAACTGTTCCGTATCTGGTGCTGGCTGAAGGCCTCAAAGCTGTGCAATGCCAGGGCGTTCACATCCAGGTTCAGGTCAAAGTCGTTGCCATTGTTTTGCTGTAGGAAATAGGTACCGGCCAGGGCTATATCATTCCCCTGGCCTTTGAGGGTTATTTTGGTGTCTATGCCGTTCGCATCCTTGATGCCCGCATGCACTTGCAGGTCGCCCAGCGTATCACCCAGCACTGAGAGCTGTTTAATTTCCAGGTCGCTCGTGAGTTTCACTGCCGGGCTCATCTGCTCAATGGTAGCGGTACCACTTAGTATACCACCTGCCAGCAATGTATCATTATGGCTTATGGCATCGGTGAGGTTACCGAGACTAAAATTTGTGAAGTCTACCTTTAAGGGAGTATTCACTTTCGCTTCGTTGCTGTTAGCTGTTATGGACTGCCCGCCATTGCTTATCCCGAAGTGTTGCACATAAAAACCTCCGTTCGCCAGTACTATCCTGTTGGGCTGAGCCACATCCCACACTGCATAATTCAACTTCAGCCCTGGCTGTAGTTGAACTATCTGCGTATCGCCCACTTTCTGCATATCGGCCACCAGCAAAAAACGCTCCTTCCCCGTATTGTCTGCGAGGCTCACGCTTGTAGAGATATTGTCCTTGTCCAGGTTGCCATGTATGTCCGCATACCATAGCCCTATATCCCCCTGCTCTATCTCGTCGGCCGTGACTTTGTAAGTAAAGGCAGAATCCGTACCGCTTACCCTTACCTTACCATTGACTATCGTCGTTGTTCCATAAACAAGGTCCGGCACAAGCAGGTTCAGAGAAAGATATTCAGGTGTCAGGCTGGCATCGGCATGTATCGAGTCAAACGAAGTAAGACCTGGCAGTATGCTGTGCAATATCGGCTTGTCCACTATATGCGCCTGTAGTTGCAGGTTGTAGTCCGTTGGCAGTTGGGTACTATCTGTTGCCTTCTTTTTATTGTTCCCGCCGGCAGCCTGCTGCGCTTTCAGCGCTGCTGCACTTTTCCTCGCACTGTCGGTGGTCGGGAAAGTATAGTGCCTGTTGATATGTTCTGTAATGATCGGCCCTATTTGAGTGAGGGGTGTCTTACCTGTTATCCGCACATACACTGCATCCAGGTTGGCTGTAATGTTCTGACCCGTATCCGGGCTGGGGCTTGATATGACATAGAGGCTATCCAGATAATAACGTTTACCGTCTGCATTGATCGTTGGCTGCCACCAGGTAAACCTGCCCTGCGGATAGTCGGGGTTCAGCACCGGGAAGTCGGCATGTATGGTTCCGCTCGCCCGCAATTCAGTGCTGTACAGTTTCAATGCTCTGAAGTCTATACTATCGACCTTTATGTCCGCCCTTGCGGCTGCATACTTACCACTAAAGTCGGCATGACCCGTCAACTGTATTCGCACGTTCGAGTCTGCCGAGGCCATATCAAGATCCGCTTTCTGCGCGGCTATTTTTCCCAGCAATTTTATGTCATGGTAGTTATAGCCCCTTACCATCGCTGCTGTTATGTCACCTCCGGCGGCAGCTACCATAGTATGTACATCAAAGCTTTGACCCTTCGCGGTTATGGCAGCCGTCACAGGGCCCAGCAATGAATCCTGTTTCAGGATATGTCCTATATTCAATGCTGAGGTGCGCACCAGCACATCGTACCGCTCTTTGTTCTTTCCCGGCGACATGGCCAGCATCCCTTTTAAATAGGCTACCCCATCCGTACTTACGAGATAAAGTTCAGCACTATAGTCTTTGATAGTACCCGCCACCTGGCCTGTTATCCCGAATTTATCGGGTATCCGCACTTGCTTCAATAGGCTATCCGGCACCAGGGCCGAAATATCTTTGTTCGACGACTGAAGCTTCGCAATGTGCAGGTCATAATTCAGCTTTTCCACGTCCGGCAATCCTTTCAGCCTGCCACTCACGAGCACATCGGTATTATCCATCCCCGCTGCATAAAACTTTGCAATATTCAGATCGCCCAGCGAACCGGTCACTCTTGCAGCCAGTTTTACATTCCCCTTCTTGTATTTCCTGAACAGCTCTTGCTTTTCCAACTGAGGTGCAAACACCAGCACATCATGCAATCCAATGATGCTGTTATCTACATCTACATTGAGCCGTAGTGTCTGCATGTTTTTCTGCAATGCCGCCAGCGATGGGTAATGTGCCTCCAGGTGACGTTGTAAGATGGTGCACGGGGTTTGAAGGTATAGTTTGCTGAGCACAGCACCTTGCTGGTTATAAGTAAATACTGTCCGCAATTCCCGTACATCTATGCCGCTTTGCTCCCTGGCGGCCAGGTGTTGTATATCTCCCGATATAGAATCAGAAGTATACAGTAGACCACGGAGGTCCAGCATGATGTTGGCCACATTGAGGTGGGCATAGTCTATCCCTGCCGGCTGCTTCTGCTGGTTCTCATTGTCCATCCTGAAATTCACATTAGCCAGCGACAGTTTATCAGCCTTTACACGCCACCCCTCGGTAGTATCGATCTTTATGATCGTATCTACAGTGGCCGGTGGCTTTGCCATCATGCCCATGTCCAGCGTCACAGCTGTGTTATTGATGGCCAGGCTCTTAACATCCACTTCATTATGCTCCAGTCCGAATTTTTTCAACTCCAGTTGCAACCTGCCCAACTGAACTCCAAAAGACAACTTGTTGAGCACACTGTTATACCCGAACCCTATCCTTTGCAGATCGACCTGGTCTGCAACAAGGGTAAGCTTCGCGGGGGTAGTGTCTTTGGCATGCACCGCCAGGTAAGAACTGTCCTGCACGAATGTCGTCTGCAGACCGGCTACCGTCAGCTCCTTAATATGAAAGACCATTTTATCCAGGTCCAGCGTCTTCATATTCAGGTCCAGGTGTTCCAGGTTCACCGCCAGGTTCATGCCCCCGGTCTGGTCATCCAGCCTGAAATGTATATCTTCCAGCTTTACCCGGTCAAGGTCTATTTTTAGCGAAGAGGAGGACGTGTCTTTCGCCTTCGCAGGGTCTTTCGGTTTATTGCCGGTAAAGGCCGTGATGATGTAAGTGAAATTGAAAGTCGTGTCGGGCAGGTTCCTGTAGATATGAGCATGCACGCCTCGCAGCATTATCTGCTGTATGGACACCTCCTTGTGCAGCAGCTGCAGCATATTGATGTCTATTTTCAGCTCTCCGGCCGCCAGCAGCGTATCCTTAGCCTGGTCCAGGAACAGCACATCGTTCAGTACTATGAATTTTGGAAGGCCGTAGCCCAGGTGCCCTATCTGCACCTTTGTTTTCAGCTTACTGTTCAGGTAAGCCTCTGCCCTGCCGCGCACAAAATTCTGTCCCCATGGCGTGTTTAGGTATACAATTGCACCCAGCACCACGAACAGCAGGCCGCAAATGACATATAGTACAATTCTTAAACCTTTACGCATCAGCTACTAATGGCTTATAAAAATTGTGCCCGGTATTCGTCCTGCTAAAAATTAGGAATGAGGATCACACAAGTATCCGGCCGCCTTACATATTCCGCCTGTACTGGCCACCTACTTCAAACAAGGCTTTTGTTATCTGTCCCAGCGAGCAGTATTTAACCGTTTCCATCAGCGATTCAAATATGTTCCGGTTGTGCACTGCCGCCTGCTGCAGCTCATGCAGTATAGCGGCACTTTTCTCCTCGTTCCGTTTCCACAGGTTTTCTGCAGTCTGTATCTGGAATTGCTTCTCCTCTTCCGTGGAGCGTATCACCTCAGCAGGTATCACCGTAGGCGAGCCTTTTGAACTAAGGAAGGTGTTAACGCCTATTATGGGGAATTCCCCTGTATGCTTCAGTGTTTCATAATACAGGCTCTCTTCCTGTATCTTGCCACGCTGGTACATGGTCTCCATTGCACCCAGCACACCACCACGTTCCGTGATCCGGTCAAACTCCGCCAGCACAGCCGCCTCCACCAGGTCGGTCAGTTCTTCTATCACGAACGAACCCTGCAACGGATTTTCATTTTTGGCCAGACCCAGCTCTTTGTTGATAATGAGCTGTATGGCCATCGCCCTGCGCACACTTTCTTCTGTAGGCGTGGTTATCGCCTCGTCATAGGCATTCGTATGCAGGGAGTTGCAGTTGTCATAGATAGCGTACAATGCCTGCAGCGTGGTGCGGATGTCATTAAAGTCTATCTCCTGCGCGTGCAGCGACCTGCCCGATGTCTGTATGTGGTATTTCAGCATCTGCGAGCGTTCGTTCCCGCCATACTTATACTTCATGGCCTTCGCCCATATACGCCGGGCCACGCGGCCTATCACGCTGTACTCGGGGTCTATTCCATTGCTGAAAAAGAAAGAAAGGTTCGGCGCAAAATCATCTATATGCATCCCCCTGCTCAGGTAGTATTCCACAAAGGTGAAACCGTTCGATATGGTAAATGCCAGCTGCGATATCGGGTTGGCACCAGCCTCAGCAATATGGTACCCGCTTATGGATACCGAGTAGAAATTGCGCACTTTGTTCTCAATAAAATACTGCTGCACATCGCCCATCACCCGCAACGAGAATTCGGTGGAAAAGATGCACGTATTCTGTGCCTGGTCTTCTTTCAGGATATCTGCCTGCACCGTGCCGCGCACTGCCTTCAGTGTGTCTACTTTTATTTTTTCGTAAACATCTGCAAGCAGCACCTGGTCGCCGGTCACACCCAGCAGCATCAGCCCCAGTCCATCATTTCCTTCAGGCAATTTCCCGTCAGAACCGCTTGTGTTATAAGAAGGTCTGGTCAAACCCTTCTCAGCATAGATGGCGTCTATTTTCTTATTCACTTCTTCCTCCAGCCCGTTTGCTTTTATATACAGCTCGCACTGCTGGTCTATCGCAGCATTCATAAAGAAAGCTGTTATGGTAGGTGCAGGACCATTGATGGTCATTGATACCGATGTCTTTGGGTCGGCAAGGTTAAAGCCGCTATACAGCTTCTTTGCATCGTCCAGACAGCATACACTTACACCCGAGTTGCCCACCTTACCATATATATCCGGGCGGTGGTCAGGGTCCTGCCCATACAGCGTCACGCTGTCAAAGGCCGTACTCAGCCTCTTCGCCGGCAATCCCCTCGATACATAGTGAAAACGCTTGTTGGTCCGCTCAGGTCCGCCCTCTCCCGCAAACATACGCGCAGGGTCTTCACCCTCCCGCTTAAAAGGATATATACCGGCAGCATAAGGGAATTCGCCCGGGAAATTTTCAGACAACGCCCATTTCAGGATCTCGCCCCATGCTTCAAAACGCGGCACAGACACCTTAGGTATCTGCAGGTGCGACAGTGATTCGCTGTGCGTCTTTATCTTCAGTTCCTTATCTCTTACCTTGAAAATATAGAACTCGTCTGTGTACTGCTTCTTTTTTGCGCCCCAGTGCTCCAGCAAAACTTTGTTCTTTGGGTCCAGCTCCAGCTCCGTGGTCGCGTATACTTCCTGCAGCACTTTTATCAGCCTGTCCTTGTCTTCGGCTTTAGAGGCACGCAGCGTATCTATGGTCTGTGTTATCGCATGCAGCTTCTGGGCTGTTGCCGACTGGTCTTTTACCCACTTATCATACTTGCGGTTGTTCTCAGATATCTCGCTCAGGTAGCGGGTACGCGATGGCGGAATGATGTATATCTTCTCGCTCATCTCGTCCGTCACTTTGTACTCCGAGTGCAGGGGCGCGCCCGTCTTATGTTCCACCAGGTCCATCAGCGACTTGTACATTGTATTCGTGCCTGGGTCGTTGAACTGGGAAGCAATGGTGCCGAACACCGGCATATCGTCTGTCTTCCTGTCAAAGAATTTATGGTTGCGCTGGTATTGTTTCTTCACATCACGCAGTGCATCCATAGCGCCACGCTTGTCAAATTTGTTGATCACCACTATATCCGCAAAATCCAGCATGTCTATTTTCTCCAGCTGGGTTGCAGCGCCATATTCAGGCGTCATCACATACATGCTCAGGTCGCAGTGCTCGGTTATCTGTGTATCGCTCTGTCCTATACCAGATGTTTCCAGTATGATCAGGTCATACTTGGCAGCCTTCAATATGTTCACTGCATCATGTATATACCTCGATACGGCCAGGTTGCTCTGGCGGGTAGCCATAGAGCGCATATAAACCCGGTCACTCCTTATAGCGTTCATGCGTATGCGGT
>Ga0206955_1164_pt1 | contig 17445 bp, 14 predicted proteins | sample Alteio_BWOrgHeat_34_FD_153247 | JGI IMG/M metagenome (GOLD analysis project Ga0206955, IMG submission 153247) | Enriched cells from forest soil in Barre Woods Harvard Forest LTER site, Petersham, Massachusetts, United States -... | ecosystem: Environmental > Terrestrial > Soil > Temperate forest >...
TGCCTTCGAATTTTACCAGAAAGACAACACCGCCACCGAAGGCCCCGACCACAGGCCCCGCACACCCGAAGTGCCCAGGAACGTGATGATGCACAAGAAAGAGTAAGGCTATTATTTCTGCTGCGCTTTCTTACGCACCACCACCCACTCATCAATATTCACCGTAAAAGGCATATTGCCTATTTTCACTATGGCGCGTTTGTCACGTAGCTCGGCCAGTGTGCCCACCTGGTGGTTTATTTTGTTGCGTACAAGGTCGCCGGTCTTAGGCTTGCCGCCGGTGGTATCATAGTTTTTGTCGGCCTTCCTTGCAGCGGCAGCATTAGTGTCAATGGTCTTTTTCCGGAACAATACACTTTCTGCCGCCTTTATTACTTCCTGCTTGTTTTCGGTCTTCTTCCAGTCCTGAATTATCTGTTTGAACTTCCGCTCGGTGTCGCGCAGATAATCCAGCTCTTCCTTTTTTACAGCGTTCTGCAGGCGCAGTGTTTCATGCTGCTGCTTCAGCACTTCCTTATCGGTCAGTTCTTTGTAATTCTTTTTCAGCCGCTCATTCTCTTTTATCAGCTTGTCCAGCTCTTTCTCCTTGTCTGTCAGCCTCACCGACTGCTGCTCGGTCTGGTGCAGCATCTTGTCCAGTTTGAAGTGCTCCCGCTGGGTCAGCTGCCGCGCACGCTCTATCACCGCCGCCGGCAGGCCGCTGCGCTGCGCTATTGCAAAGGTGTAGGAACTGCCGGGCTTGCCCGTGGTCAATTGGTACAGGGGTTCCAGTTTCTCCTCGTCAAATGCCATGGCACCGTTAAATATACCCCGCACCTTCCCGGCCATTACTTTCAGGTTCAGGTAGTGGGTGGTGATGATGCCCAGTGCGTTCTTCTGCGCCAGATCCTCCACTATGGCCTCCGCAAATGCCCCGCCCAGGTTCGGGTCCGACCCGCTGCCCAGTTCGTCTATAAAAAACAGGGTCTTGCCATTGGCAAAATCCATAAAATGCTTCATATCCTGCAGGTGCGCGCTGTAGGTGCTCAGCTCATGTTCTATGGACTGGGTATCCCCTATCTGCACCATCAGTTGCCGGAATACTCCTACCTCCGACTGCTCACTGGCAGGTATCAGCAGTCCGGCCTGCACCATCAGCTGCAGCAGGCCTGCCGTCTTCATAGACACCGTTTTGCCGCCGGCATTGGGTCCGCTTATTATCAGTATCCTGGTTTGCCGGTCCAGGGTCAGGTTCAGCGGTATGGTCGTTTTCTTCAGTTGCTTGTTGTGCAGGTATAGCAACGGGTGCCGCGCGTTCACCAGGTGCAGCCCCGGGTGCGGACTCAGCCTCGGCATATGCCCGTCCACATCTATTGCCAGCAGTGCCTTGGCCCTTATATAGTCATATATACCGCACAACTGGTAGTAGGCTGCCAGTTGCTCGGAGTATACAGCCAGGTCCTTCGTGGCCTGCACCAGTATGCGGTGTATCTCCCGCGTCTCCGCACGCTCCAGCGAGAATATCTCTATGTTCAGCTCTATCGTCTCTTCGGGCTCTATGAACACCGTCTTCTGCGTATCGCTCTCCCCATGCAGTATCCCCTTCACTATCCGTTTGTACTCTGCCAGCACGGCCGCAGTACGCCTGCCGTTCATAAAGCTCTCCGATATATCTGCCAGGTAGCCCTGCTTGTTCAGCTTGCGCAGCGCACTCTCAAATGCCCTCCGTGCCTCATACCTTGCCTTGCCCAGTTCTGAGCGTATCCGCATCAGCTCTGTAGATGCCGTATCCCGCACTATACCGTGATCATCTATCACCGCCATCACCAGTTCTGCTATCTTCTTTTCATAGGTGATGCGCTCACTCAGCGCCCTCAGGTGGGGGAACAGCTCATTGTGCTTTTTGAACCACAGCAATATGTCCCGCATGTTCAGGCTGAGCTGGTAGAATGCCAGCAGTTGCTCCCCCGAAAGCACGCTTCCGCTCACCGGCAGCAGCTTCAGCTCCCGCTCCATGCTGCGCGTAAAATCATTGGGGAAATGATCGCCGCCGTCCTGTATCGTTTTGAATTCACTGGCCTGCAGCAGTTCCCGCTCCATATGGTCCAGCCGGGTATGGAAGCGTATGTTCGCCACCCGCTCCCGCGCTGCATCCGTGCGGCATTTCAGCAGCAGCAGATCAGCTACCTTATTGAACTCAAGCGCTTCAGCGGCATATGCCGGGTACAGTTGCATCATGGTGTCGGTCCTCTCTAACTTCATGCCTGCTGGTTTCAGGCGCTGCAAAATTAGGTATCCGCCACCTATGTTGGCAATTGTTTTTAGGACCGAGGCCGTCGCCGCTACCCCTATCAACTGCTTCAATAGCAGTTTTCGCTTATATCAGAGCAAATCGTTACATTCGTTTATTAATGTAAGCCACTGTCAAGTCTTCTATAAATCATTGCAAAATGACATCAGAGAGTATATGAAAATCATCATTTTCTTTATTGCATTGCTGCTTTCCATTGGTACTAACGGTCAGATTATTACCACTCATGTTGGCACCGGTATATTAAATGATTTGGATGTTGGAGATGGTGGATTGGCCACCAAAGCAGACATTGCATATCCTGAGGGTCTTAGTTTCGATAATTCTGGTAACTTGTTAGCCTGTGAATACGACTACGTCAGACAAATAAGTAGAACCGGAATTATTACTACTATCGCCGGTAGTGATACAGCCTCGGCCTGTTGTGGAATAGTACGCAACGGAGTGCCTGCCACGACTGTTTTACTTGGCCCCATGGCAGTGTGTGTTGATAAACTTGGCAATTACTACATAGCTGATGAGGGGAGTGGCGAAATCAGAATTGTTGAGAAAAATACGGGGATGATCAATGCGTTTGCAGGCAACGGCATGGTTGGAAACAATGGCGATGACGGGCCTGCAACGAGTGCATCATTTAACACAATTAATTCCCTGTGCATTGACACGCTCCGGGGATGTATTTATATTTCTGATGAGTTCAACTACCGAATAAGAAAGGTAGATATGTCTACACATATTATTACTGCATACGCTGGCACTGGAACCAATGGTTATAGTAACGACGGACAACCTGCAACAACTGCTAACTTTAGCAGAGTACTGGGGCTTTCCTTGGATCATTCTGGCAATCTTTACATTTGTGATTGGGACAATGCAAGAATAAGGAAGGTAACGTTATCAACAGGCATCGTGACAACATTTGCCGGAAATGGAATCTCGGGGTATTTCGGGGACAATGGGCCTGCAACTAATGCCATGATAAGTAAATCTTCCGGATTATGTTTTGATAATTGTGGAAATATGTTTTTTTCCGATGAAAACAATGCTCGCATAAGAAGAATTGATGCCGTAACAAATATTATTACAACTGTTGCAGGAACAGGTGCCCCCGGCTTCTCGGGGGATGGGGGTGCTTCTATAAGTGCAAAGTTCAACCACCCTACTGGTATTTGTGCTAACCCTGATGGTAGCCTCTATGTGAGCGACTACAACAACCAGCGCATACGCAGAATAATATTTGATACACTATGCAACGGGATGCCATCCAGGGTCTCCGTTTCTACCCTACAGGAAAATACTATTGTCACCATTTACCCCAACCCCACCTACAACCTCCTCAACATAGATAATCTAAAAGCAAACAGCACCTACCGCCTGCTAAGTATGGTTGGTGCCACAATGCAGCAGGGCTCTCTAAACAAGGGCAGCAACAGTATCTCCATACAAGCCATACCCACCGGCCTATATCTGCTGGAGATAATAGATGAGGAGGGCAAAAGAAGTATCAGTAAGGTGGTAAAGGAGTGAGGCAAACTATTAAAAACAATACTTATCCAGTCTTCTATAAATCATTGCATAATGACACCAGAGAATATATGAAGAACATCATTTTCTTTATTGCGCTGCTATTTCCCATTTGTAATAATGCACAGATTATTTCGACCATTGTGGGAAATGGTAGCCATAACAATACAGGAGATAATGGCCCTGCAACTGCGGCCTCTATTGCATGGCCTGATGCATGTGTATTTGATGCTAATGGAAATCTTTATTTCAGTACTGTAGGAGATAGTAAAATACGTAAGATAAGCCCATCCGGTATTATTACCACTGTTGCAGGAACCAGCATGAGTGGCTACAATGGTGATGAAATTGCGGCAACCACTGCCAAATTAAGCGACGTCGGTGGAATAGCTATAGATAAAAATAATAATGTTTTTATAGCAGATGGAGAGAACAACAGAGTCAGAAAGATTGATATAACATCGGGTATTATCACAACTGTTGCTGGCACAGGAGCGGCAGGTTATGGAGGAGATAATGGACCTGCTACTGATGCAATATTAAAAGGCGTTGAAAATATTTGTTTTGATAAAAGCGGCAATCTTTATGTACTGGATTATGGCAATTACAGGATACGAAAAATCAATACTTCAGGAATCATCAGCACTATTGCAGGTAATGGCACAGCAGGGGATGACGGAGATGATGGCCTTGCAACTAATGCGACCGTTGAAGATATGACAGGCATTTGCACCGACAATGAGGGAAATATTTACTTTTCAGAAATGGGCATGCGAATCAGAAAAATAAATGCAACAACAGGAATAATCACGCATGTGGGTGGCATCAAAAATGAGGGCGATTACGCTACGGGGGATGGTGGGCCTGCAACAGCAGCAGCAATTGACCCTTTTTATATTGCATTTGACCGTTTAGGAAATTTATATGTTTCGGGTTACATTTATAATGATATTAGAATGATTGATAAATCTGGCATAATACATACTATAGCTGGAACTGGAATAAATGGTTTTTCAGGCGATAATGGACTTGCAACAAAAGCGAAATTGTCATCCCCGAATGGAGTAGCTTTTGACAGTTGCGACAATTTATATTTTTCAGATAAGGGAAATATACGTATTCGTAAAATAACCTTCAACCCTTTCTGCTGGGAATTAGACTCAAAGAATATTGCTCAAAATACAAACATAAATATCTACCCAAACCCTACCTACAACCTCCTCAACATAGATAACTTAAAAACAAACAGCACCTACCGCCTGATAAGTATGGTTGGCGCCACAATGCAGCAGGGCACTCTAAACAAAGGCAGCAACAATATCTCCCTACAAGCCATACCCACCGGCCTGTATCTGCTGGAGATAATAGATGAGGAGGGCAAAAGAAGTATAAGTAAGGTGGTAAAGGAGTGAGGCAAACTATTAATAGCAAGTGTAACTTCGCTAGAACAATTTCAAAAAAATGAGTACTATAGTTATAAACGTGGACGATAGATCTTCAGCAAAGCTATTTCTCGGCCTTCCCGGAAATTACATTTTAAAGCACGGGTGCTGACCGAAACACAAAAAGAAGACCTTGCGTTGCTGTCAATGATGAAAGAACGGACCAATGAGCCTTCTTTACCTGTGGCAAGTATACGGAGGGTACTAAGCAGGATAAAATAAACTGATGTTCCCCTCTTCCCGCTATCCCTTATCCCTACCGCTTCCCTTACCCGCTTCCCATCTTCTCAACTTCTCAACTTCTCAACTAATAAATAAAAATATTTCTCTATCTTGTGCCCGGAAAATGAATAACAGATCAAATAAATGACTAACAGACCAATATATGAGCACTTACACGACAGAAAAACTGCACCACGCTTTAAAGCATTTCTTTGGGTACGATGAATTCCGCCTCACCCAGTTACCCATCATCCAGAGCGTATTAGACAGCGAAGACACGCTGGCCATCATGCCCACCGGCGGCGGAAAATCCATTTGCTACCAGTTGCCGGCCATGCTGCTGCCGGGCATCACCATTGTTATCTCGCCCCTCATAGCGCTGATGAAGGACCAGGTAGATGCACTGCGCGCCAATGGTATCAACGGGGCCTATCTTAACTCTTCCCAGTCTGCCGACGAACAACGCCAGATAGCGCAGGAGGCGCAGCGCGGCGAGGTGAAGCTGCTCTACATTGCCCCGGAGCGCATCCCGGCCAACAGCGATACTTTCTTCGAATTCCTCAGGAACCTAAACCCCTCCCTGTTCGCGGTAGACGAGGCGCATTGCATCTCGTCATGGGGTCATGATTTCAGGCCGGAGTATTTGAAACTGGCGATATTGAAAAAGCAGTTCCCCGGTGTGCCCGTCATAGCCCTCACCGCCAGTGCCGACACCGTGACCCAGAAGGATATAATGGAAAAGTTGGCGCTGCACCACCCTAAGATATTCATCTCCAGTTTCAACCGGCCGAATATCCATTACGCTATACACCCCAAGCGCAACGCATTCCAGCACATTCTCGACTACATAAAAAAACACAAGGACGACAGCGGTATTATCTATGCCTTGTCGCGCGCTTCGACGGAAGACCTTGCCGGGCGGCTGCATGAGGCGGGTATCAGCGCGGCCTACTATCATGCCGGTATGGACGCCCACGAGCGCAGCCGCGTGCAGGAGGCCTTCCAGCGCGATGAATACCGGGTCATTGTCGCTACCATTGCCTTCGGCATGGGCATTGATAAATCCAATGTACGCTTCGTCATTCACCATGATGTCTCGAAGAATGTAGAGGGCTACTACCAGGAGACCGGTCGTGCCGGCCGCGATGGCCTCAGGAGCGACGCCATCCTCTACTATTCGTTTGCCGACATCATGAAGCTGCGCAGGTTTGCCGAGGTGGAGAACAATCCCCAGCAGTCTGCCATCTCGCAAAAGAAGCTGAAGCTGATGCAGGACTACTGCGAGCACGAAGGCTGCCGCCGCCAATACCTCATGCAGTACTTCGGCGAGCCATTCCCCTCCTACTGTGGCAGCTGCGATTACTGCCTCAGCTCACTGGAAGAGAAGGACGCGACCGTGAACGCCCAGAAACTCCTCTCTGCAATCATACGCACCGGTGAGCGCTATGGTGCAGGATATATCATAGACTTCATCCGCGGCTCTGCCAGCGAAAAGATAAACCCTGCCCACAAGGAGCTGAAAACATATGGCATAGGCAAAGACCTCAAACGCGAAGAGTGGCAATGGATGATACAGCAATTGCTCTACCATCGCTTCCTCGATAAGACCGAGGACCAGTATGCCACCCTCCGGCTCAACGACAAGGGCTGGAAGGTGCTCAAAGGCGAATCCCAGCTGCGCCTCGTGGTGAAGAAGGAGAAGGAAGTAACAGCAGAACAGGACGAACCCGAATACGACAAAAGGCTGCTGGGCCTGCTCAAAGGCCTCCGCCTGGATATGGCCGACCGGGAGCATGTACCCGCCTACAATATAGTGGCAGACAATGCACTGATAGAACTGGCCACCTACCTGCCGGAGAGTTTTGATGAACTGAAGCACATAAGCGGCTTCGGCGATTACAAGGTCAGCAGGTATGGCGCAAGCTTCCTCGGCCTCATCAAACAATTTGCTGAAGAGAACGGCCTGCCATCGCGCATGCAGTTCAAAAAACCTAAAAAGGAGAAACGCGACAAGGCCGTAAAAGGGTCGAAGCCGGCTACCAATGCTACCCAACAGGCCACCCTCGCCATGTTCCGCGACGGCCTTGGCGTAGCCGAGATAGCTGCCCGGCGCGGCCTATCGCCCGTTACCATAGAGGGTCACCTGGCAGCATTCATAGCCACCGGCGATCTGAATATCTCCAGCTTTGTAACTGAGCAGAAATTAAGCCAGATAATCTCCATCATCAAAAGCACCGGCCAGACCGCCGCATCCAAACCCATAAAGGACCTCCTGGGCGATGACTTCACCTATGGCGAGATCAAAATGGGCATAGAATACTACAAGAAAACAATGGCCGACAATTGATAAACAATATGAATTCCCGTCGAACACATCGGCGGGAATTCATATCACCGTCATAGTAACATCCGAACACTGTACACCCGTCAATGAATATCGCAGAGCGCCTAATAATAGAATGTCATGGTGAGCCCCGTCGAACCATGACCAGCCGAAGTACCTTACCTACCCGAATAGGGATTTGACAGCTGATCTTTCTTATCGCACTGCCACTTTGGTCTCCGGCGCACTGCTCCTTATGGCAAGGCTTATCTGCAACTGTGCCAGGCTGTTTAATATGAATATGTTGGTCACATGACCAAGCTGCTCCGGTGCAATGGTCAGTATCGAGCGGTCCATCGGTATCTTGTTATCCGGCATAGAAGCATTGTAGTTATCCACCGCGGTCTTAAGTTCTGCCAGCAAATGCGACGTCTTATAGGTCTCCCGCAGATCTACTATCTTCTCGTTGATAACAATGCTCTTCTGCTCAAAGTCGGCAGGGATGGACGCTGTACTGATATCCCTTTCTATAATGACCCCTTTCAACTGCTCACAGACATCGTTGATATTGGCCACCAGCTTCCTGTGTTCAGGAGTAATATTGTTGCTTTCATTTTGTTGCAGGCTGTGCAGTATCTGCTCGTTGCCCAGGTAAGTGTAGATGGGTAGCTGTGGCACCGGTTGCCTTAGGCCGATCATCGTGAACTGGAGGCAGGAGAAACCGACCAGCAGTACACTGATAATGATCGTGTTCGTTCTCTGTTCCGGCTTGCGTATGCCTGTGAAGAAATAGACCGGGATAAAGACGAACAACGAAAAGCCAACAGCAACTAGCCAGTACACACCTGATCTTGCACCTGGCCAGTGCTGCACGGCAAACATCACGGCCATGCAGAAAAGGATACCCATGAGGGTGCCGCTGATAGTAGTTATTTTCTCAGAGGTAGTATCTGATCCCCTTGTCTTCAGAATGGCCATTAGCGGCAGGAACAGCGCCCCAAGTATAAAAACCCCAAGACATAGCAGCACCGACGCGCCAGGCCAGTGCATGACCTTAAAAAGAGAACCGAATAGTAGCGTTGCTACAGACAACACACCACTTATCATCATTGCCTTTTTCATAACATAGTAGTTTTTGAATGTTAGTAAATTGATGGTCTCCTTTTCTATCTCGTACAGGTCGTCCTTACACAGTCGTTTCCGGACCCGGAGGTAGAAGCGTTCAAAGTCATCGTTCTCTTTGAACTCCTGCTCCACTATGCAGCAAATATGATCCAGGAGGTTCAACTGCAGGTCCTCCATTTCAACGCCACTACGTCTAATGTCGTTGAGGATATATGCTACTTGCTCATCGGTGAGGCAATACATTTATACTTAATTTAAATGATCAGGGATAATTTCTAGGCAACACTGAAAGATGAAACGGGTTGAGCGGTGATCACAGTATGTATGGTCTGCAAAAAAGCCAGCAGCTCATTCACAGATTCCTTTGCTGCATTCTTGCCCGGCTTCGTCAGCTTGTAGTACTTGCGCACCCGCTTACCTATAAATACATCCTCACACTCCACAAGCCCATCGGCCTCCAGCCGGTGCAGCGCCGGGTACAGCGACCCTTCCTTCACCAGTATCTTCTCCCCCGACATTTCCTTTACCAGCTGGGTTATCTCGTAGCCATACATCCTCCCCTTCTCCTCCAGCAGCCGCAGGATGATAGTCCCCAGTGTTCCCTTCAAAAGTTCTGTCTGATTCATAGTTTATTGTTGCATCGTTTAGCAATACATCACAAATCTATGTATTAATTTCCAAACGACAAAATCTATCATGAAAAATATTGACGGCTGCCGGTATTGGCATCTGCGACTATAATTTCATGATCTTGCTCCTGATCGTCTTCTTGTCGGTCTGTGTACGGGCCAGCAGAAGTGCATGCTCGAAATGTTGCTTCGCAGTAGCATTATCAGTACCGGTATACAGATCGCCCAGCAGCACATAGTAGAAATGATTGTCCGTAAGCTGCAGCTTCTCCGCCTCAGCTATAGCCTGTTGCTTGCCATTGGCTTTGGCAAGAGCATACGTCCGGTTGAGCGCCGCTATGGGAGAATAGGCCACTTGCAGCAGCCTGTTGAAAAGCTGTAGTATCTGCTCCCATTTTTCAGGAGTGTCTTCTTTTTTGGTATGCCAGTAGGCTATACTGGCCTCCAGGTGAAATTTCGAGATGGTCTCCCCTTTCGCAGAAAGGTTGAGATAGTAGATACCCCGGGATATAAGCGCCTGGTCCCATAGGCCTTCGTCCTGGTCGTCATAAAGCACCGGTGCGCCTGTGTGGTCCCTGCGTGCAGCGAACCGCGATGCCTGGAAGCACATCAGCGCCAGCAGTGCATTCACAGCCGGCAGGTTGGTACGTTCATGTTCTATGAGCAGGTAGGTGAGCCGCATTGCTTCCAGGCAAAGGTCTTCCTGCAATACCACATCGTTGCTCTCCGAATAATACCCTTCGCTGAAAAGCAGGTACAATGTAGTGAGCACGGTCTCCAGCCGAGAGTCTATAGCATCCTCCCCGGGAAACTCAAGACTCACTTTCTGCGCACGTAATTGCTCCCTGGCCCTGAACAGCCGTTTATTGATGGCCTCTTTATTGCTAAGCAATGCACTGGCTATCTCGTCGATGCCAAAGCCGCACAAAATGCGCAACGCCAGCCCTATCTGCGCTTCTGCCGGTATCAACGGATGACAGATTGCGAACAACATACGCAGTTGGCTATCGGCTATATTGGATTCAGAGAGGTCTATCTCCGGCTCTTGGCTGCCCGTTGCAGCATACCGCAGCTCACCGGCTATCTTCCTTGCAAACAACTGGCTTCGGGCAATGTGATTCTTTGCTTTGTTTTTGGCCACCGTATATAACCACGCAGCAGGGTTCTCAGGTATGCCCCTGAATGGCCAGCTTTCCAGTGCAGATAGGAACGTCTCACCCGCAATGTCCTCGGCTATCTCTATATGCTCTATGCCCATGGCAGCACAGAGCACAGAAACTATCTTCCTGAACTCTGTTCTGAATAAGTGTGGTATCAATTCCTGCTGCTCCATAATGAAAAAAGGCCCCTGCATGGCGTGCAGGGGCCTTGCATATATAATTTATAATGGGCTTACCTCTCTGACCTCAACGTTGCCACCCACCGCAAATATCGGGCACGCATGCGCCATTGCAGTAGCCTCTTCAAAAGAAGCAGCCTGCACAATGGAATATCCTCCTATGGACTCCTTTATCTCGGTAAAAGGACCATTGGTCACTACGCCAGCGGCCTTCACCACCTTGCCTGTATTGGGTACCAGGCGATTGCCGCGGTCTACAAGCTTACCCTCAGCGCCTATGCCTGCTATCCAGTCCATCCAGCGCTTGGTCATTACTTCCATTTCTGCCTGCATGGCTGGCGTTACTTCTGCCACAGCCGGCATCTTGCTGTAATCCATCCTATATACTAATAAGTAGTTTTTCATTTTTTGGTTTGTTTGAAAGTTATTAAATGGTTTGGGTAATGGTACTAATGCAACCCGTCACGACGGGCTACTTTCCTTACCTCTACGCTGTTGCCGGCGCCCTGCAGCACCGGGCTGCCTTTGGCGAACGCAACTGCCTCTTCAACGCTGTCGGCCTTTACAATAACGTAGCCGCCTATGGTCTCCTTGATATCGCCGAAGGGGCCATTGGTCACTACGTTGTTGTGCCATACCACCCGCGCATCATCGAAAGGCAGTCCGTTGCCCTGTACGAACTTGTTCTGCGCGGCAATGCCGCCTATCCAGTCCATGGTCTGTTTCATCCAAACCTGGATCTGCTCGGGCGAGGCCACCTTCTGGCCGTCCTCGTGCCTGAAAATTAAAATAAACTCTTCCATCTTGCTGTAAGTTTTTATTGGTTATCGAATGTATATACCAATATCAAACGACACCGTATGAATTGGACAAACCAGCAAATATTTTTTTGAAAACAATATCACGCCCCCCCTAAGGAAAGGGAACGGCAGTAGTTCAACGTCAGCGCTCAGGTGTCAGACACTTCCAAATGTCTGACACTCAGCATTGCGCTCATTCTTAAAAATATCCCTATACACTGAACTTTATGCCTTGCGCCAGAGGCAACTGGTCACTCCAGTTGATGGTATTGGTCTGGCGGCGCATATAGGCCTTCCAGCTATCAGACCCGCTCTCGCGGCCGCCGCCTGTTTCTTTCTCACCACCAAAAGCGCCACCTATCTCAGCACCGCTGGTGCCTATATTCACATTGGCAATGCCGCAGTCGCTCCCGCTTTGCGACAGGTACTGCTCCGCCTCCCGCATATTCAGCGTCATGATGGCTGAAGACAGGCCCTGCGGCACATTGTTCTGCATCGCTATGGCATCCTTCAGCAGGGTGTACTTCATTATATACAGTATCGGTGCAAACGTCTCATGCTGCACTATCGGCCAGTCATTCTCTACCTCAAATATGCAGGGCTTCACATAGCAGCCGCTCTTGTACACATCGCCGCTCAGCACGCCGCCGCCTACCACCTGGCGGCCACCGGCCTTCTTTACTTCCTTTATTGCATGCTCATAAGCCGCCACAGCAGCCACATCTATCAATGGCCCTACATGGCTTTTCTCATCCAGCGGATCACCTATCACCAGTTGCTTATAAGCGGCTACCAGCTTCTTTTTAAATACCTCGTATACGCTATCGTGGATAATGAGCCGGCGCGTAGTTGTACAACGCTGTCCGGCAGTGCCCACAGCGCCAAAGATGGCCGCACGAAGCGCTATATTCAAGTCTGCCTGCTCCGTAATGATGATGGCATTGTTGCCGCCCAGTTCCAGCAGCGAGCGGCCCAGCCGTGCAGCTACTGCAGTACCCACAGCCTTGCCCATGTTGGTAGACCCTGTTGCCGATATCAGCGGCATGCGCACATCGCTGCTCATCCACTCGCCGCAGTCGCGGTTGCCTATTACCAGGCCGCACACGCCCTCAGGTGCTTCATTGGCCTTCAGCACTTCTGCTATTATATTCTGGCACGCTATCGCCGACAAAGGTGTTTTCTCAGAGGGCTTCCACACGCACGTGTTGCCGCATATGAACGCTATCATGCTGTTCCAGCTCCACACCGCCACCGGAAAATTGAATGCACTGATAATGCCCACCACGCCCAGCGGATGCCACTGCTCATACATACGGTGCCTTGGCCGCTCGCTATGCATGGTAAGCCCATATAACTGTCGCGACATACCCACGGCCAGGTCACATATATCTATCATTTCCTGCACCTCGCCATAGCCCTCCTGCAGGCTTTTACCCATCTCATAAGATACCAGCCTGCCCAGCGGCTCTTTATACTTGCGCAGTGCCTCACCTACCTGGCGCACCACCTCTCCCCTCTTCGGGGCCGGCCATGTACGCCACTCCAGGAAAGCTACCTGTGCCTGTGCCACTACCGTATCATATATGGGGCGCGTCACCGAGGTCACTGAGGCAATGCGCCTGCCGTCCACGGGGGAGTAAGACTCGATCTTGGCCCCACCCCCGGCCAGCCACTTAGTGCCGGTAGATGCTCCTTCATTGTTCTTTTCGATGCCCAGTTTGCTAAGCACTTTATCCATTTTCATAAGCAGAAGTGATTTTAACCGCCCAGCCCCCTCAGACCGGCAGGTAAATTTACGCATTTAGCAGATAAGTAATATCCTTACCCTGTATAAGTTAGGATAGCAAAAGCGTTTAAGCAATACTGTTGACCTTATTATTTTTTCAGCACCCACCTTCGTGCAGCATTACGACAACAAAACCTCGGCTGGAATTCCAAGCTCCCGATGGAAGATCTTTGCAAGCTCCAGGTTCAATGGTTTCCGCCTGTTCAGCAGAGCAGATACATACCCTTTGGACCCGATCTTTCCAACCAGGTCTTTATTTTTTAGTCCCCTTTCTTCCATTTTCGCCTTAATTGCATCTATCGGGTCAGGAAAAGGAATAGGAAAATGGGTATCCTCGTATTGCTTTATCAGTAAAAGTGCCACCTGCAATTCTTCTCCCTCCGGGCTGCTACGGGAAACCTTCTTATCGAATAATTCATCCACCCAATCAAGATATGCCAGGTACTCCTTTTTCGTTTTTATGAGTTTCAGTATCATTTTTCGTGCTTTTTGTGTTGAACAGTAGCAACATCAATTGCAGACAGCATTGCGAAGGTCGCATGGTATATAGAATCCAAGGGACTACTTGTCACAGCAGAAAATTTCACAGACAGTGTTTATGATTTTATCCTAAAACTATCGGATTCACGTAGAAGTCACGCTATATGTCGCGATCCTGATAGGGCGCTTCTTGGCTATAAGTGCATTTCATTCCGAAAAAACTACACAATTGTATTCCTGGAAACAGACAAAGAATTAATCGTCTGTGAATTTGTTCCTTCGAAAAACATTCATTGGTAGTTGCGTTATCACTCGTCCATGAACGTTTCTCGGCTCCAACAGCATGCTTTTGAAAACCCTTTACTGTAAACAAACTACAAAAACACCGGGTCACACCTTTGGAATAGGACCTGCAGGCCGATAAGTATTGAAAAGGACACCCCTTGGAGTACTGGCTGTTGCAACGAGTGAGAGGCCATGCGGCGGAACTCCATTTTCAAAAAGCCGCTTTCCTTTGCCCAGCACCACGGGGATGACCCACAAGCGATATTCGTCAACGAGTTCGGCAGCCATCAGTGTCTGCAGCAGGTTGCTGCTGCCCCAGACGTGCAACTCCGGCCCATCCGATGCCTTCAGCCTGCGGAGCTCATTCACCACATCACCACCTATTTGTTGCGAGCGTTCCCAGGTGAGCCCGTCGGATCTGTGTGTGACAGCGTACTTGGTCGCTTTGTTGAACGCCTTCGCTATCGGGTTGTCGGCGGCCTGGTAGGGCCAGTAGGATGCGAAGATATCGTAGGTGCGACGGCCCAGCAGCATGCCAAACTCGCCAGCCATGATCTCGTTAATGACCTTGTTAGCCGCGTCGTCAAAAAAAGGCATGGCCCAGCCTCCGTCGGTAAAACCGCCCGTTGCGTCCTCTTCGGGGCCACCCGGTGCCTGCATAACGCCGTCTACCGAGACCTGGGTGATCGATATTATCTTTCTCATGATCGTTCGCGTTGTTTAAAACTAAGCTACGAAATTTTTGCAAGCAGATCGCAACCTGAATTATTAAACTGACAAACGACTGATCTCCTGGCCCGCCACCCGACGTATGTATACCAACGGAAGGTTTGACTTATTGGCAACTCCTGACCTATCTTTTTCTTATCTCAAAACCTATTTTTGCGCAGTCTTATATTGATAATCAACTGGTTAAGGTTATATAATTGCGCAACTGTTGCGCAGTGTGCAATGTTGCGATGACTGCACCGTCCTGAAATAGGTTTACACGTTGGTTAGATAATCCTGATTTTTGTTTACTGCCATTTTGTTAGTCCTGTTGTTTGTTTACAGTGTTCTTTGGTTAATCCTGATTTGTAGTTACAGTCAAATTTATGTACTCTTTTTGGGGTTTCTGACCTCATTTTTGAATGATGTCTTTGCTTTTGGTTGCCGGCAATCACCTTTGGGGTGCAAAGGCATCATTCAAAAACGAGGAGCCGCCGGCAGGCATAGGTTTTGTTTTTCATATTGATGTATCATCTATTCGATTATTGATTCTTCCCGTTTTCGTCTTTTCCATTTCATCTGTATTGGACCTTGCTGCTGATGTGCTGCATCTGGCGTCATGTGATTACAACTGGCGTGCGGTCGTAGTGTATTATACGTGTTCACTGCTTTGCTCACAGATGCCGAAGCGAGTTCAAAACAATCAAATCCATCACCGAGCAAAAACTCTTCTTTCAGTGTTTTATTCATCCTTTCTGCAAGTGCATTTTCATATGGGTCTCCTTTCTCTGTCATACTGATTATTACTTTTTTTTCGGTCAATGCATTTACATAGGCCTCACAGCAATATTGTAACCCCCTGTCTGAATGATGGATCAGGCTCCCGGCTGCGGCTGGCAAAGTGCTTAGCGCCATCTTTAAAGCTGCAACCGGGCCCTCTTTTTGCAGTGTCGGGTACAAGCAATAACCAACAATTCTGCGGGAATAAGCATCGGTGATAAGGCTTAAATAACCAAACCCGTCACCAATGCGGATATAGGTTATATCGCTTATCCAGAGCTCGTTGGGGCCGATTGCCTGAAACGCTCTGACCAGATTAGGGTACTTCCTGAACGGATGGTTTGAGTCCGTGGTACTCACTTTCCTGCGCTTGCGGCGCCTGACCAACATTGCGTATTCCTCCAACAAATCAAAGAGCTTGTCCCTGCCTATTTTTATTCTATGCTCCTGCAAAGTATCTGTAAGCATATGATAGAGTTTACGGGTACCTATACGGGGCATTTGTTCTCTTATTTCTTTTACTCTTTTGAGTACAACAGTATCGCGGAGTGTATCATCTTCGGCCGACCATTGCTGCACATACCAGGCTTGTCTTGTTTTGCCAAACAGCCCGCAAATCTTACCTATGCCTGTTTGCGGGTAATAAGTTATTACTCTTTTGGCTGTTTGGCTCCAGAGTTTTTTCTTAAATCAATGCCCAATTCCGATTTGGCCAGATCCACCATTGTTTCTAACGCAAAATTCTTCATTTGCTCATATTCCAGCTTCTTCTTTAATGCCTCATTTTGCTTTTTGAGCAACTCAATATCTTTTTGTTCTTGTTCTGTCATCGGAAAATTAATTACTTCCTCTGCAAGTTCGCAAGAAAATTGTTTTGCCCACCGACTGATAGTCTGGTGAGGAACATTAAACATCGCCGAAAGCTGAGTGGTGCTTCTGTCTCCTTCCAGGTATTCTTTTGCGACTCTTCGCTTAAATGAAACCTCATGAGATGGCTGCCTGCCTTTTTGTCCTTTACGCCCTTTACTCGATTTTACCATTTCCATAATTTACACGCTTATGTGTAAACTTTTTTCAGGACGATACAGACGGTCGGAGGAGCACGGAGGAGGTGTCAGACACTTTGGAAGTGTGGGACACCTGAGCGCTGCTGGCGAGTGCTCAGGCGGCTTGTGCGGCTTTGGATTTGTGAAATGCTTTGCCGGGGCCGGTCTTTGAGGTGCCGCGGAGGGCTTTGCGGAGGTCGTATTTTACTTTGGCATGATCGAAGGGCTGGTTTGTGATCGTTTGGTATGACGGGATGTAGGGTTTGCCTGCGGGTGCCGGCGCCGCAGCGGGTGCGGTCTGCGGGGCTGCCTCTTCAGGTTTGAATCCGTCCTCTGCCCATGCTGCCATATCCTCTGCATCCAGTTGAGCCTCGATGGGGTCCTGCTCCGTGGCGATATATGCCGGCATGGAGGATGCGCGGCGGGTGACGAAGCCGGTAATGAGGTCCTGGATGGCGGGGGCGAGGGATGGCGCTTTTCTGTTCACGTCTTCCATAAAGTGGGCAAACAGATCCATGCTTTCGTTGAGGGTGGTGCGATCTTTCAGTTTGCTGATGGTCTGCGAGATCTTATGCAAGGTGGTAGCTTCCTGGGGGGTAACGGGCTTATCTGCACGCTCAGGTGACAGGAGGTGCCTGGTGAATTGTGACATGACCTGATAGCAAT